>JAAUXU010098945.1_pt1 | contig 31442 bp, 27 predicted proteins | sample 7278151 | NCBI WGS metagenome assembly JAAUXU01 (sample SAMN14350113, study PRJNA611818) | marine sediment metagenome | isolation source: surface marine sediment (1.8m) | place: French Polynesia: Moorea | collected 2018-08 | reverse complement strand
TTCCTTTTGAGCACTTGAGCACCAAAATGGGCAGTCTTGACATTGACCTGTGTGCTGAACATTGTGTCCCAGTATCACAGCTACACGTTCCACATCAAAATTCCACTTCAACCTGTTTCAGTACAGCATTAGGAGGTGTCGTCACGCCCAACGCAATTACTTATGGCCAGGACTGTGATGCATTTAGAATGGGATTCACAACAATTTTACTTAGATGAAACCAATCATAAATATCGTGGGAGACACAGAATAGGATCACAGTTCAACAAATCCTCCTTTGGCCTTCACTGTGGCCTTGAACCCCTTGACAGTCGACATGACGCTGGCACAAATCTCTTCCTCCATGATCAGCTCCCATGGAAGCAGCAGCCGTCGCTCGAGAGCCCCCAAATTTGTTGGCAGCTTTAGGCATGTCTTCGTCTCCAGAACTGACTGAATAGCCAAACCCATCGGGAAATTTCAATTTCAACAAATCACCTCAACTAGTATCACAAGCAAGTGGAAAAGGGTTTTGTTCCCATATATGTAGTTAATAAAAATATGTGACCAAAATAATAAATCATTAATCTTTCCTCTTTTTCGTATGATGGCGTCTGACTTCCTTCAGTGAGGCCAGACAATGCAATGGAGTTCGGGGGTGAAGATCCGGGGCGCGGGGACAGTGACAAGTCTCAACCTTACGGAGTACTGTCAGACTATGCCCTCACGGTTGTCTCCACCCCAGTGACCAATGTGTTCAGTCCAGTCACAGGAGTAAAGACTAAGTATCAAAATCGCCTCACTCTCTACACATGCTTGATGCTGTTCTCCCAATCCGTCTTCTCCGGCACCTGCAAAGTAGCACCCCAGCAAAAAGCATACGGCACTGAAGAGCTTTCGTGCTTCTCTGATATGTGCATCCTTGGAATAAACGCGCGTTCATACAATGAAATGTGATATCTCGTAGTCCTGAGAGACGAAGGTGTCAGTGACGGTACCAGTGGAACCACCTTCTTTCTCATCACCGGTACGATGCTCAAAAGGTCAAGTCCTGTGGGACTCAAAGGTGGGCCCAAGAGGTTACATTTCGCTGGGTTAAACCTGCCAATTCACACAGTCAGTTTTTGTCTCAGCTACTCCCGAGATGACAAAATCTTTAGTACTGTCCCGACCGGATCCGTAACAATGCATCGTTGACATCACTGTCTCTCCGTTGAGCTCACGCCAATGACCCTACGGCTTCAAATGTCTGGGACAAACGTGATGCACTTTACACTACTTTTACCAACGCTCCTCTAGGACGATGTTGTTTTCCTACCTGTTATTAACGAGGCAGATGTGTGAACGTCAAAGCTGTCAACAAAAGTGACAAGGTCATTCGTGGGCAGAGATCTTCTGGCGAATGTGCCTTTTTGCCTTGACAGCAGCTCAGCATAATCTTTGTTGGCGTTCAGGAAACTGACTTAAGTCACTGACGGTTTACAAATGTCATGACATTTTGTTTTGGCTCCACACCCCTCTTGTTTCGTGCAGTGACGTTTTGTAGCGTCATTGTACATACGCCTTCTTTGCTCTATCTTGTTATCTTCTTCCTCCTGAAATGGTAAAACGAGTTGGTTCTGCCAACCGTGTATGCAATATAAAAATGAACTGGGTCTTCGTACTGGGTACGACACTGTATACAGCGGAGCCCGCTTATATCGGGCTCGGTAACACCGGCACTCTAGTTTCTACACAGAAATCTTCAGAACAGAGACAGAAGGACAGCGTGTTGGGCATGGCAATAATTCACTTCTATCGTCTCATCCCCCGGATATACTGGGCCCACTAGGAAGTGCAATCGGACTGCAACATAAAAAAGTCATCAGGCTTTATCGTGGTCACTTCGAGGAAGCAAAGCTAACACTGGAGTCTCCGCAACAAAGAAAAAAGCAGACTTTAACGAGTCGAACTGAGGTATTCAGTTATTTTTTTCCAGTTTCAGCCAACAAAGACAAACTACAACACATACTCACGAAATTGGACGGTGATGTGCGATGTTGCCAAATATCGCTAATGCGATGATATTCGATGCGTCGAGGCAAAAGTATCGCGGTGTAGATAATATGTAGCTGGGTTGTAAACTACCCTTTAAAATGTACAGCAATACTACAATATTTTCTACAGTAGCAGCAGAGCTCTGCACAAATGGTAAAGCTCTACATGTTACAGTTAGGCAAATAAAGTTGAGGTGAACACACAACTGTTTCAGTTGTTCAGAAACCTTTATTTTCCCCACCTTCATGACGCCACAGCATCTCCATGTTGTTGGGTAGAGAAGCCATAGCAGAGATATTCTCAGTGTCCAGCTGTGGTTTTGCTGCTATTTCCGTCCACGTTCCGCGATGCCAAATTGGCTACACTGGCAAAATGGGTTGTCAAAATATTCACTGAAAATTGTGTTACAATTTTTTCACGATATGGTTACGAGCAATAAGAGTATCACGATATCGATACGATATATTGCACATTCCTAAAATAAAATGCTCCACATGATTGGATGACGGTGCGTTAGTGACATATTCAGCACTTGAGGAAGAAATCTGCTAGGGACAAGGACTTGGAAACTTTTCCCATGTTGGTGACACCTTTGCTGTTGAAACTTTTCCTTTATACCGTTGTTTCGCCTTGGTTGACAAACAGACTAAGTTCTGTTATACCGGCACCGCATCGACACTGGCAATTTTCTCTCTGCCCGAGCCGTCCGATACACAGTCCTTGGCGTCAGTAATTTCCACAGGGAGAACTTCACTCCATACTTTGTAGTAGAAGATGTTGAGGTGGAATTTGCATGTCCAAATGGGTAATTCAGATACTGGGACACAAGGTTGAGTACCGAGATTGGGCATTGCGACTGCTCATTTTGATGCTACAGTGCTCAAAAGACAACACCATGAAGAGGGGGGACTTGAATCTAACCTTTTTGAGAGGGTAAAAGTTAATGAAATGGGCGGACGTGTTCCTAATTGCTCAGGCCATCTTGGCCTCCAATTCGGAGTGGTGCCCAGCCGCGCTTGGAGACGATGAAATGGTACGCTGTTTGAAACGTGGTCGAAGTTGCCAGAAATGTAGTATCTCGTGGCACGATAAATGAAGTAAGTCACTGAAGGTCACCACCTTGTCAATTGTAAGACCTCCAAACTTCGCACTGCCATTGAGGCAGCATCTGAGCGATGAAGACATTGCTCGTTCAGTCGATTCTCGATTTAACCATTTGCCCGCCGAGATCAAGAGAAAGAACAGATACGCGCAGCCACCTCAGATGTAACAGTTGCATTCGTCTTTACGACCATTTTCCTGCCTCAAGATCCTGAGAAGAGGAACACCCTCACAGCCGCAGCTGTCACGGCATGGGTGGTTCCCAGCACAGTGGTCGCGGAGGTTGAGGTCAGGGGAGTGCATTGACTAGTCTTTCTGACCAGCAAGGTCTCGACTGTCTCCTGGTGGTCGTGAGTTGCTTGAGCGGGGGAAGGGGGCGTCGTCCATGAAGAGAAGAGGCGGCCTGTAGACCATGCGGACATGAGCACAGGGGGGTCCAAAATACTCCTTTTTTAGAGGGGGTACAACTTTCCCTGTCCACTGCACAGTGATGCTTATTACACAAAAGTGTGCTGTTTTGTTAAATGAGGAAGTTCTCTGGGGTCCACCTGAAAATATCACTAGTATCTAAAAAGTTTTATAAAATAATGTCATGTATATAACTAATATTTGTTTGTTAAAGGGGTCTCTGGGAAAGGGGAATGAGTATCCCAACAAGAGAAAGGAGCAACCCCGGGTTGGGTCTGTTCTTGCCCCAGTTGGTGGCAAACATCTAAGTACTCAATGGATGTTTATGCCTGGTGTGGCAAGTCCACCAGTGAACTTAACTTGTTCTACTCTTCTTTCCATGGCCTTGCCAATGCAGTCCACTTTTGTGAGCCTGACAAGTCCATATAGGTCAAGACTCTGTCTATTAAGCTGGTGCCCCTGGACAGTGGCATACTCTGACGAGTGTAGGGCACTCACATGCAAGGTTGATGAACTCCTCATATTCTTACTGGCAGAATTTGCAGTTTTGCTCAGAAATATTACCTTCTATATTCTGATGATATTTAGCTAATTATGCCCTGTTATGGCTTGTAAGGGCAAGCCAAGGGTTGGACAATGCAGGTGAGCCAGGGCATCACCCAGGCTACCTGGGTCATCCAACCAGAACTTGGTCTGGCAAAATGTCGAAAGGTGAGTCCATCTCATCTTCCACCTGTCATAAAAGATGTTATTTATTTGAGATGTTATGTAAGATGTCCCTTGTGGAAAGCATGCTGGTTGACATTCAGCTTGTCATGCACTCTAAAGGCAACCTCCAGATGTTTTAGCACCACCTTTTCCATTGTCTTATACAAAAAGGACGTAAGGGTGATTGGGCAAAAGGCCTCAGCCTTTGAATAGTTTGTTTTCCCAGGTTTAGGTATAAACACTACCTTGGATTTTCTCTAGCATGCTGGAACATATCCAGGGAAGAGAGATGCAATATAAATTGCCTGTAGCCTACCCAAACAGTTTATTGGTAGGGTCATTAAAACCACTGGTTTTAGGTATAATTAAGACAGGTGTGCACACGGATAATGACACACTTTCCAAAATGACGTCTATCTCAGCTCTTGATTTCCTTAACTGGTAAAGCCTGTAAACAAAACTATGCTCAGTTCATCCTAGTCAACAGTTGCAAGCATTTAAAGAGTCTTCTTTGATCAACATGACCACAAGCAAGATGAACAGGGCCGACATGTGCACTGTGATTGTTGCTCTCCGCACACATGGCAAAACACCAACAGCAATTGCGAAGGATCTAGGATGTTCTTGACAAATGGTGTATCGGACTGTAAAGCAAGGAACTGCTAAGGCTCAGCTGAAGCAAATGCTGAAACCAAAGAGATCCGACAAACTCATTAATGCCGTCCAAGATGTCATCGGCGAGCGCAATGGCAAGGCCACAGTCAAGGGACTCATGCAGGAGTTTGACGTCTCCAGGAGGACCATGGGTCACCTGGTTAATGATGACTTGGGTTTGCAGTCATTTAAGAGGACGTCACGGCAAGGACTGAAGCCCCAGGACATGGAAAAGAGGATGGACAGGTCAAAAAAGTTGCTCAATAAGCTTAAGCACAAGCCACACGACATCATCCTCATCTTCTCTGACAAAACACCATTTTCTCTTGGCGAAATGGTGTCAAACAAGTCTGCTTTTTACCTTGCTGAGGCTTCCGGAGCGGCGGAGGACTCTACTAAGCACATTGCCCGAGAACGCCACTTTTTCAACCTCCAAGTGTTGGCCGTGGTTGGCTCCGACTGACAGAAATGTCCCCTTGTCTTTTTGGAGTCCAGCAAGAGGCTCACAGCGGCCACCTACTGCAGCTACTTGGAGCGAGTGGTCTTCCCCTGGACCAGGCAGACTTATGGAGAATGATGGTGGTGGTAACAAGATGGCGCAAGTTGTCACACAGCCAAAGCTTTGCAGGAATTCCTAGTGAGAGAGACTCCCGGATTCTTTGACAAACACTTGTGGCTGCCACACTCGCCTGATCTCTCACCGTTGGATTACGCCATCTTTGGGCAATTGAAGGGTGCCCTCTCCGGTGTCCACTTTCAAACAAAAGACCAGCTAAAGGCCACTGTCACAACCGCTTGAGACAACCTGAGCCCGACTTTCATCAAAAACAGCACTGTGAAGTTCAGGTCCAGGTTGACCAAAGTAATCGAGGCCAAAGGCGGATTAATTGAATGAATATGAGAAAGTGGATTCCCTGTTAGTCTGTATGTGAAATAACAGCCATGTATCGTACTCCTTCTGTGTGTAGTTTGCATTTTCTTATGTGCATCGAGAGTGTCTCGTTATCTGCACGCACACCTGTATTGTATTTATTGGGGTCTCAGACCTGTGGAAAATGTTATTACACAAAAGTTGCAGTCTTTTAAGAGCTGAACACACTTGAGCAGTATGAGATTAAGACTAGTGTAGTTCAGGAGTGTATCGACACCCTTAACAGTCTTGCAAATAGCAATAGGGTCACAATAGTGCTGGATCTGACTCACAAAGGGACACAGCCTCAGTATCTTGGCTGGCAACCAGGCAAAGCTTGGTGCCAACTCTAACAATCATGTGCCAGTCCCTGTTTCAAGGAGAATCAGTAGGGGGCTGATTGAGGAATACTTTAGGGGCCAATGGGCTAGGTAGTGGTGGGAGTCCCCTCGTTGTAGGCAGACAAAACTATGGATTGCTAGTCTGGGTTCATCATGTAGGCAGGTTGATAGACTTGACCACAGTGATTTAAGCAACATCATAGAGGCCATTACTGGCTACAATCACCTTTGATACCATCAATTTCAGCTGCAAGAGTCCCCTATGGACAGGTGCCAGTATTGTGGTAAGGCACACAAGAACGTCGTACACCTTGCATGCAAGTGCAAGGTGCTCACAGTGGAGTGGAGTGGAGTGGAGTAAGCTCTGGAGTAACAACATCTACTACCCCCAAGGGCTCAAGAGCCTCCTCAGGTTCATTCACACGAGCCACATTGAGGAGGCAATGAACCCTACAGGTGCAGAGTAAAATGTTTGTTAGATATTCTATGGGCCATTGGTTTGGGATGGGAAAAGGTCCTGAATAAGGGCTGCTCCCACTTCAGGCTCCCTAGTCCACAGTGAGAGTGAATCCCTTCAACAAACAAACAAACAAGTGCTGAACCCAGATATGTGTGTGACTTAGTGAAATGACTATTATTAAGGGAGTTATTAACACTTGAGTATTGAAGGTTATTGGCTCACTTGAAACCACTAGTGATGCACATACAGTCATGGCAAGGAGACAAAACCCTTGTAATATTAATGATTAGTTCAAATCTGGGTGCACACTTGGCCCAGACACTTTGTTCTGTTTATTCACAAACTTAATAAAGTTTAAAACCTCACTTAAAACCAGTTCCTTGGCACCTAGATGAGGCATGGATGAGCTTGACTTTTTTCACCAGGGATGACGGCATTTTGATACCTTCTTTGGCAGCTTGGTGGTTCCCTTTTGCTCCACACATAAGGCGTGCATCACACCAATTGTCTTGTCAAAAGTACTTGTTGAGCTGAGGCGAATGAGAAGTCCCTTTATTCGATCTTCCTCAGAAAATGTCTCTTTTAAGCGAGCGACACAAACTGATACCCAGAAAATCCGTTGCCCAGAAAAATTTCCTTTTATTCGAGTTACCTGTAACCAGAATCTGCTATATCATGTACACGGGAAGCCTTAGTTGGCTTGAATGTGGTAACAACACTTTGCAATGTTTTGCCTCCGAAATAGTATTAACAGAAAGTGACGTTAGGGAGATTTTAAAGTGCAATCAGTAGGTTTACTTTCAAACCATGACGTCATGTGTGAATTTAGAGCACTCTTAAAAAAAATTCCACAAAGCTGAGTTGGGACTTTCAAATCCTTTTTCCTGCCGGCACAAGTGTTTAAATTCATAAATTCATAACAATTGAACTGAGGGTAGGCAGGCATTCAAGACTTCACTTGTATGAAGTTTCAAAAAAGGTACTACTAGGGTTGGGGAGAAAAAAAAGGTAATTTATTTTCTGTAAACTTCAATAAGCATACCCTGGTGCATAAAAAAATTGAATCCACATTTACTGCCCAATTCCTCGGCAACAAATCTCACGTCAACAAATTTTTGTAATTCTAACAACAAAAGCACCATTGACTCAGAAGTGAGGAGAGCCACTGAAGTAAAACTGCCAAAAAAATAAGAGCTCGTCGATGATCCAAAAGACGTGAACAGAATGATTGTCTGGCATTGTGGTCAGACATTTGAAACAGACGAGGAGTTCATTGCCTTGCCCGGGATGAGGTCACACCAATTGTGAGGGGACAACGAAGGCCGAAGCCTTGGCCCACGCCACCATGATGAAGGTCACTCAAACCCCGGCTGGTCCATTTCCAAGCCTGCTAAGCACTCCAGGAGGTCTATGGCTAGGGTCGTCAAGGAGGTCGTAGGACTCTATCCTTACAAATGCATCACAGGCAGCTCCTGTCCGAGGTCACAAAACAGAACAGACACGAAAGGTGTAGAAACCTATAGAAGCTGCATGCAGCTCAATGCCATTGTTGTGTTCAGTGATGCAAGCTTGGCACAAAGAAAATTGTAAACATTAGAATACAACCAAAATAATACCTTTGTTTAGTGGAGTTTACGAAGTCCTGGTTCTCACTTAAATTACCCACAAGAATCCTAATTTTTGTGGGTAATTTAAATAGCTTCAGCAGAGAAAACAGTCACTGTAAGCAGAGTTTGAATCCCTTAACTGATAAAAATGCTTCTTCCGTGTGGAGCAAAAACTTGCGACGGGGGAGAGTGATGACTCTAACCGGATTACAGCAATGATAAGGATGATTACTACTGCCAGTGCAACTGCATTTTGCGCGTATCAATATCTCAGTTTATGCCTGGCTTTTCTTCTAGAAAATCGGAGTGCAACTGACTCTCCTTCTTGTCTTATTACCTTGTCCATTTTACTGAAGTAGCGGTTAGATGAATGTTGATTTGTTTTTTCTTTGTGTCTGGAGCAAATACTTTCCTACTCAGACGTCTGCTCTATCTTGGAACTGACAAAATCTTTCTCTCCACTGATGTAGGTAAAATAACATTTCATGCACTCACAGTGGAGTCATGCGTTGATTCATTTTCGAGCTAAATACTACTCACCTTGTAGATATTCACCCACTTCAGAACAGTCTTTACCAAAAGTAGTGCATACACCGATGCTAGCTTTGTACTTCATATTCACTACGCGCTACTTTTCGTCTAGACTGCATGGAGGCTCATTAAAATCTCATTTTAACAAAAAAATATTCAGCAGCAAAATTTTTACTAAATCGAGCCTGGGAACTTTGATTGCATCCTAGCTTTATTCTCACTTCAAGAAGCCTGAAATTTACAGGGTGCATCCAAATTATAGGCAGCCTCATTCTCGTTACAAAAGTAAAGGTAGCTCGAGGATGGCACCTTTCAGCGTTGCAGGAAAAACGTCATGTGACATGTGATACAGACTTCATATGAGCTTTCTCATGCTAAGAGCAGATGCAAGTATTTCTAAAGCCTATTCAAAAACCTGGCAGTAGCGGTGCTCGAGCCCGTAGTTCCATTAAGTACGTTGAGCATAAGCTTTTAACAGCCAAATAAGCATCAAGACAAAGTAGAGATCCAAAGCTTCACTCACCTCACATTTTGAGAACTTTTACTTCTTAAAATTTACTAGAAAGAGTTATCTTAAAATTTATGCGCAATTGCCTCATTTCTATCACTCAACCTTGCTGCAAAAGGGAAAAGCTGAGACTTGTGTCTCTGCCTTGCTGTGCGTGTGCAACGCGGGGCTGATGAAGAGAGGGGAAGGGGAGTAAACACTCATTTTGTTCCAACTGTTGCAAGGAACGGACAGATTTGGTCCTTAGCTCCGACCGAGGTTTTTGGAGACAAAACAGTATAAATAATACCGATCACTACAGTGGCTTTCCGTCAAAGCCACTGCGTCATTAAAATGGAGACCGAAAGGTTTCTTAACACTGCCCCTAATTTTCGCCGCACCCTGTACGTCTGAGGCTTACCAGCTGCATTGCCTCATTTATATGTACATTCATCTCCAAGAGCGTCAGACTTTCATGAATGAAAGCTTTAAATTGTCTTTGCTGGCAAATAGAAGAGGCCTTCGCCAGTTCCTGGAGGTGCTCCTTTTCCGTGTACTCTCGTCTCCACAACATCTTCGTTCTCATCGTCATGGTCTCCACGTTCTCGTCTTCCACTGGCAGCAGCGACTCATCAACCAGACCTTCAAATCCCTCCCTGGTCAGGCTTGGAGGGCCGCGAGTGCCAAAATTATTTCCTTTCATCGAGATTCATCCAAGAGGAAATTTCACTAAATTAAGACTTCTTATGAGGCAAACTTCGGCTCGGCAGAAGAAGCTCCACTAGAGCGAGATTTTCGTCAAATTGAACCGTACTGGCAGTGCAAGAAGTACTGGTGTGCAGCGCTCTTCCTTGCACCGGGTGTAGCAGCATGAGCGGAGCACTACAGTGTGTATCACTTTGATATGCTATCGTGCATTATGTGCATTTGTCAAAGGACATGGTCTCTACAGCGCGAAGGTGTCGGCACTGAGGGCTGCAGAGACAGAGAGTCAGGAAAAAGCCTCTTGCCAAATGCACCTAACGTGTTTGGCATAACATTGTCCATTTTGCATTCATTTTCTCCATACTAAGGAGATATATACTAACGTCCCTGACGGCTCTGGTCGCTCCAGTCGATGGCTCTTTGATTGCATAACTGCAGTTCTCATATATTGGTGGCTGCACTATACTTTTCTTTGGGTGGTGCCCTGGGAGTTCTGAACTTTTCTTTGCCACACATTCTTTGAACGTAGGGAGTGTGGCAAAGTAGTTGTTTTCTTGACCTCCTTAGTGCAAACGACAATTTGATGTAAATGGTCTTTCGACCACTTGTGAAAGGTTTATAATATCTGGAAATGCAATGTGTTGTGCGTCCATCTTAGGCGTGGTGAAAAAGGGTCTCGACAGGGGGCATCTGCTGATCACCTTGCCTGTAATTTCAAAGTTTCGTTGCCTTTGAGAATACAAAAACGTTTTCAAATTGAAAAAGTTGGATACGACGCATGAAGGGTTTTTTTTCGAGCGATGGACAATAATGGGAGCAGCTGACTTTTTTCGAACTATCTAACCTAACTTACTCTGATTGGAGGCAGTCAACGTCCTGACAGTAGACAACTACTCCCCTCGTAAAACTGTCTTAAGCTCTGTTTCTTCAAGGAAGTGAAAAACTGCTTTAAGTCAACTGTTTATGTCATCATACACGAAATATGTACTGCATCAAGCTCTCAATGCACACAGTCTTTCTTGGAATATTTTCCAGGTTGTCTGGAGCAATGCAAATCATCACTCGAGTGAGTGCACTCTTTGTCTGAAGATTGGGCACACAAGACTTCCACGACTCTTCCTATCTTTTAAACCTTCCACTTCTCGCCATAAAGTTGTATCTATTGCTCGAAAGTCTATTACAGGCTTACCACTCTACAGCAATGCAAAACTGCTCCGGTGTGACATTTAGTTGCTACTTTGAAGCGACACGTTTATTTGGAAGAAAACCAACCCATGAACTTTGCAGAAAGATTTTTTTTGCAAAGCTTAATGACACCTTTAGGCGTGTGAAACTTTTGTTAATCGCAGCAGTTCATATTGTAGATGACAGAAAATAAACAGAATCAAAATATTTTTGTGTCTGAAAAGTTATGATTCTTTTTGTGGCTATAACTCTTGTCCTGGTATGTACTCCAGCGCTGCACTGGACAGACAGACACACGCAACAAGACATTGATATCAGGCACACATAGTTTTGCTGCAAATTGCTCTCTGTAACACACACTGTAGCAGTACCTTCTCCAATATCACACACCTTAGCAGGACAAGCAGTTGCATCAGAGATTCCGTAGCAGGACATTGATATCAAACACGTATAATGAGGCAGGTGTTTCACTTGATGTGAAACAACTGCCTCAGCAGGATATTACTTTCTGTAACACACACTTTAGAAGGACACTCCCCAATACCACACACCTTGGCAGGACAGACAGTCCGTGAGACAGCCCTACACACACATTAATATGAGGTTGGGTGACAAATTTCCTGGTGAGTTCTGGTGGAACCTTGGCATAACTTTTGATCTGTTTGCAACATTTGCATCAGGAGGCCCTCCCCTCTTGTCTAAATGATACTTTTGTGCTAAAGTGTCGTGCTAAGACAGAGAGTCGTGCTACGGTAGTTAGAAGTTAGATGGCTGGTGAATGTCCTGCTAATGCCTGATGCTCGATTATGTTATAATATGATGTTATATATGTACTCTTGAGATCAGCAAGACGAACCTGACTTCATGGCAGCAATCATCAGTTCATAGTAGTTTCTGCCACGTTTTTGATGACTCCAATTTTTTCCAGAAACTGTTTCGATTGGTTTTTCGTACAGAAGGGTCTTAAAAACGATAACGCGAATTTTCGACTACCTCTATGCCTGTGTCATTTTAATCTTTCTGTCGTTCTCCATGTCGGAACGTACTACTTACCGGATACAGTGTTTTATTGTTCAAATATAATGTTGTACTGCGGGTGCTATTGCACCCGGTAATAATATTCTTGTGCATATGTGTAAGTAAGGAGTTGCCCAACGTGCCGAGGCCACTCAAGTCTTGAGGCAAGATGTGAAGCCCAACAAAAAGAAAACACTGCTTATAATTTCCGTACTCTACAACGCACGAAGAAGTCAGTTATGCATATTTCTAACACTTTGAGTGCACTGCACTTGTGGCATTTCTCCGGCCTTGTTTGGAATGCATACTCTAATCCATTCTTGAAAGACGTTGAAAAAAAACCGTGCACAGTAGCAAAGAATTCTTGGTCGCCTCATAGTTTAAACTAGGCTTTATGACACACGTATATAGTAGTTGTATGCATTCGACAGCAGTTTAATATCCTTATGCACTCTATGCACGAACATGTAACGTACATAAGTACATACACTTACACTTATGCAATAAGTGACATTCTTATACGCAGTTGCGCAGAGCAGAAGCAGAAACTTTGAGTTGAAGTATGTGTTCCACCGTCCTGGACAGAATTTTCAAGCTTAGGTTTAAAAATGCCTTCTTTCGTGGAGATACAGGAAGTTCAGACCAAACACCGCTAGGGGTTTGGAGCTATTTTTACTTGTGAACTTAGTCTAGTACTCATGAATTGTAAAACTGTACATCAAGGCTGCAACGTCAGGTCAACTTTGCTAGTCCCCGAAAACATTATGCGCGCGCACGAGCGGCTTCTTGGCATGGACAACCAGAAGGGTGTACCTGAAGATGGGTGATTGCGTGAGATCAGCTGTCAAGTGTCTTTGATGAATAGGTGACACTTACCTTGCCGTGGCACCTCCGCCAACTCCTAGTTCGGCGCCCAGCTCGCCCAGCTGTTGCATCAATTCAGCCATGTACTTGGAGCGCATCGCCTGGCACTTCATTCGCGGCAGAAAAGGATTTACAGCTGCCAAAGCCGCCGCCAAGTGATTGGCGTTGTCGAAGGTGTAGCTCATCTGGCGGGCCTCGCAGCAAATAACCTGGAAGCCCACAGAATCTAGCATTTGAGAGAAATTGGCCGCCGGATCTGTCATGTCTTGCTGCACGGGGATGAAGGAGTTGACGTCCTGAAAGAGAGTTTGAGCCTCATTCGAAAAGGTACTTTTTTGGAAAATAATATACCATTGGCATGGGTTTTTGGCCTTCGGCCCAAATATTACGATTTTACTAAAAGATTGTCATTTCTTAAAGATCGGTTACTATTTGCACTTTTAACCCCAAGTTTCGTGACATATTGCATGTTGTATGTGTAGCGCACATTCATTTTTTTCAGCCATAACATTTGACTGAATTGAGGTACAGAAGTGGTTCACCCTTCTATGAAGTAGAGCTTCTTAGCTCTACTAAAATAAACTGATATAGACTTTTGCTCTGTGACCACTTATTGTTCACAATGTGGTGAAATTATTATGTAGTAAGCTCTGCCACAGAACATAACTTTGATCCTCTATTGTGGGAAAATGAGCGATCCTCGGGCAAAAGTGCCTGTCAATTTAGTCTTAGAGCAGCTTCTCAGCTTTGCATAGAGGGGCAAATCGCATTTTTGTTCATCTGAGACTTTTACCGGAGTGCGCCAATTTCCCTTCCCCCAAAATCAAACTTGACACTTTCGAACCATCCTACTACATATGCGACGAAGGAACAGTGTTGGGTAATGGGTAAGTGCTGGTCATCCCTCAGCTTTTTTTCCTCTCGAAGGGGCAAAATGCTAGAGATCAAAGGAAACACTAAAGAGAAAAGTCCCGACTCAGCGCAGGAAACACTCACTTGCATATAGCCTTTCCACGCGTCCTTCTCGGCCAAACGTCTATAGGCTGAAAACAGGGGATTTCTGGCCAGGAAAACTAGGAGGATTTCCCCATCGGCCTCTAAGAGCCTGTGAATGTTGCTCAAAGCTGTCGCCTGGTCCTTCACCCAGTGAAGACAGTAGAAGGAGAACACCTTACTGAAGGTCCGGGTCACCTTGTGTGCGGGGATCGCTTTCGAGATGTCCATTCGAGAAAAAGAGAGGTGTCTCGAAGAAAACCTGTAGGAGACGATGAGTTTTCGTCAGTAAAAACCTATGTCTCGCTCATTCTTTCTCCAAGAGCTATGTATTCATATTCCCTGGGAAGCCCCGTTGTTTCACTGTTCCTTCTCTGAGGCCCTTTAGATGCAGTGAGAGTTGTTGGAAAGTGATTTTCAACTTAAAATTAAATCACTGTCTCAGAGATGATTTTTACTCAAATTCCAGCCAGTCATTCTTCAAATCAGGGTAAATCATGTGAGGGTTCTCCAGATGGCCTTTATTTGGCGTTGTATTTTTAAAGTTGAAGGCGTCATATGCTTTCGGGTCAACTTTTTAGAATTATGACAAAAAAGAGATGTAAAATCAGACTTCCCAGCCGTCAAATACCCCACTCATCCGTACCTTTTCTTGGCGTGTGACACCATTTCCTCGCTCACATCCACGCCGACGATGTCAACTTGGGGGTGGCTGCGACCTCTGCCACCGCTATTCGGACCTGTCGAAGTTTCAGATGCTCCTGCCACGGCCGTTGGCTTCAACAACGCCACAGTGACGTCTCCTGCGCCACATCCAACGTCGAGGATCAGTTCTCTGTCGCGCCAGTTTAGCTCCACGGCAAACTCGCCCAACACGGCTTCGATGTCGCGCCGCTGCAGCCAGTTGGCGCACTCGTACAAGCTCGCGTTGTGCATCTTTGGTGAATGAAGGGGTCCACTGAGCGCCCCTCTCTTTTTATAGTCTGCCGAACGCTAGGCCCAAAATAAACTTCTGGATGGGTTTCCAACAGCTAAAGCCACGTGCGTACACTGCCCTGCAGAAGTGAACGCCCCCTATAGCTCAGTGGGGAGAGTCGATGGTGGGTATGTAGCAACTTCTTATGCTTCAATCACCAGCCTTAGTCCAAAAGTGAAGAAATTAACTTTAACTACTGGGGTCTCAGGCTTTGCCACGGTGTAAAAAAGGTTAGTGGAGCTGCAATAAAAGCAAAGTTTCATTTAATTCACACATACACGTCAGTCATTTTAAATAACGTTAGTTCATGCACATAAGTGCACACATGAATAAAGCATTTTTATACTTCTAAGTATAAGACATTACTTATAGCCCTCGATTTCTGCTGACCCGCTAGGGGGCGCTCACTTTTGCACCTGAGTCTACTGCGTATGCCGTGCAGGTAGCATAAAGGAGGTATATATATCGTGCCAGCATCTTCAGAAACCATATTGCCATACCATAGGTACAGCCCAACAATGGTTCGGGCGCACGCATGCACACGCGCAAGCACGCACAAAGAGTGAACAGCACCAAAGCTTTGGGGTTCTTCTACACTCTCCAATACGATATGAATCGAGAACGGGCAAGGTGAATAATGCCTCTAGGACTCCATGGTCCTTAAATGCTGGACCCAAAATAACCTTGTCATACAGCCACGACTGCTGACCTTTGACATCACAGTACTCAAGATGTTGAACCGGGTTCACATGATTGAACTAGCTGACAGACCAAAATAGCATTTGAATGGATTCATGTCCCTCTTACGGCGAAGAAAAGAAAAACCCAAGAGGTCAGTCTTTGTAGAAATGGCATCCCCCCCCCGCTTCTAGTGACATGGAGACTGTAACTCAGTATCTGAATCGTCAGTGTACACTACGCATGCACACAATAGCGCAATAAAAGATGTCTTACATTTGGGGAAAAAAAGGCAATTTCCGTTGTCCTGCGATATTTCTCTCGGGCAATTTACTGACAGGCTCCTTATCTCTTTCTATCTCCAACGCTACCTAAGTCCAAATGTGCCGACCATGTGAATCCTCTGAGTCTGCCGCGTGTGTGACACGAGCTGTGTAGCACACGCATATTGCACTGAGGCCCATGTATGTGGCATGACTGATGCTGCTGTACAATACACCTCTCCGGGGAAATGAATTCTTTGAAACCCGATACCCGTGCGATCAATTCAGAGGCGGAGAGCGTACACCAGACTGCGTATGTAGCGCCATACATACGCACACGTGCACCGCACACAATCTCTAACTGGCCCAGGGAAGCTCTGTCCTTTGCTTGTCAGTTCTAGCAGCAAAGCAGTGTGTGTGCGTGTGTGCGAATGTGTGTGTACGTGTAAGAGAGAGAGAGAGAGAGAGAGAGAGAGCTTTCTTTCGCTCTTACTCCACTCAAGGAAATTTTCCCGAAGAAGAAATTGCAGCCCTCAAAAGGAGCGACTGCAGAAAACATCAATCGCAGAAGACATCAATCGCAGTCTTGGTGTGACCTGTAGTCTGCAAATTTCTTGTCAAAAAATCGGTTTCTTGGCAATCGGGATCTCACATCTTATTCAGCACTGCCTCGCCTCCCCAAGAAAGGACGGCAGGGTAGAAAAGTGACATCGACGGAGCTCCAAAGAACAATGATGCAACCTGGAAGGTGCGGAGAGTGGATGTAGCGCGTTGAGCGAGACTGGGGAATCAGATTTACTGCACACATTCGGAACGTTGACTGGAGCGGGGTGAGTCTGCTAAGCGTCGTAAATCGTCACCATGGGGACTGGACATGCGCATGCAAAGACACATTGGTGTATGTCCAGAGAGTCGACTAGAGCAGTCTTGCAGCAAGATGCTGTACAGCAGCTACTTTGTGTCAACGCACACCAGGTCCTGCTACCAGTGATAGCTATCAGGAAGCATTTGCCGGCTACATGCTGAAATTAGCTGACCCCGAAGGCCAGAGGTCAGGTGGTTCGCACAACCGACTGATTGTGCTCTACAGCGAGTACGTACATAGATTATTCGGCTTCTTCTGCATGCATTCTATTTACGACTGAAGAATATTAGTATTGTACCCCTGGGTAGGTAGGTACGAATGTGAGTGATTTTTCTCTGGTCTTGCTGCATCTTTCTGACCGTCGAGGCAACTCATGAGTGATGACCACACATGATAGTTTTATGTGTTTCTTCCTTCTCGACAAATATGTTGTTTTTGTGAGATCAATTTTGTCAAACTTATGCGACGAAAAGTGTGATTGAAAAATACCGTTTTCATCGCTGTACGATGAGGCTCTTTGGCGACCAACACCTGGCAAGGGCAAACAGTAAAGACAAAGACGTGTAAAAGCAGTTGGGTGTTTGGCGTCCCCTTGACCTTGCACAGGTTGCATTCGGGCAGCGGGCGGTGTTTATCAGTCAGAACACTTGCAGACTGAACACGGCCTTTTCAAAACGACGCAATGGGGCATTGGCCAAATACTGAAATGTTCCCTCACATCGCGGTCTTGCTAAGCTACCATTTTCGGTGGAAGGATATTTCTTACGTGATCACATAATTTCCCGCGTCTCTTCATGACCCCTGACTCAATGGGCTCGGGACGTCTATGTCCATGATGGACACGGGCGTTTCGCACACATGAGGGGTGACCGAAGACCTATGGTCCGGCAGCAGCCAGCCCAGATCCCAACGGAATCTTCTGATCCCTTCAAAGAAACATCAGGTCTCTTTCTCACACACAGACATACGTTTACTGTATATGCGCATAACACAACTCACGCACACAGAAATGTGCAGCTCGCACTTATACCTTCTCTCTTTCTCGCTCTCTCGCTCTCTCCCTTTTCCGGTTACGTCGACACCACTTCCGTCACGCTCGTCCTCCACTCACTTCAGGAGACGTTCATGGCGCGGACGGAGTCCGAGTGGCTCCAGCCATGAGAGGTGTCGTCTTGGCGCAACTGCTTCACCTCAGCAGTCGCACAAGTCCGGCGGAGGAGGATTCTCCACTTCGTGCTTCCGGTTGCGCCGCGAAAAAGGTAAGCAAAAGCCAAACTTCTCTTTCTGTCATCCACTAATGCATGCTGTGATTTGGGGTTGGTGCATTGCAACTGGCAGCTGGGTACAGCGAAGTGCACATCCAAACGCTTGATGAAGCTCTGCGCTATATCAAACTAGTTCCGCGTTGAAGTCGACTTCAAAGTCCCGTGACATTGACGCTGCTAAAAAGGTTGGACGGAACTTCTATCCATTTGCATTTCCTCAACATATTCCGCAGTACAGCCAAATCTAAACTTCACGATGGAACTTTTTTTTACGAAAATGGCATATGTTTGGCTGCTCACCTAATTTTTATTTCAAATTTTAACTTATGAATTACTGGGGGGGTCCACATCAAGTTGAACACTCAGAGCAGGAATCGGTGCCAAGATCAAGTTGACGCCAAAAAGTAGCAACAGCGATGGTAGTTATAGGCTTCAACTATCAATAGCAACACTTTAAATCATCCAAAGATTCCTCACAACCATGCCATGTGTACCGAAAATCTTGCTACAGTGTACAACTCAATGTGACTCCTCAAAAAGAGGTCAAACGCTTGGGGGGGGGGATGTTCACGGTCAACAACAACACCACCATGATCAAGAAAGCCCCGAACTATCTGGCCTTTCAAAGCAAGATTTCGGGCCTGAATTATCTCCCCCTAATGGGCTTGGCCATGTTTTCTTTGTTGCTCCCCAACTCCTCTTGGACTTTTGGACAAATCCTGACCCCCCGTTTGGGAGGAAAACACTCCTAACCTGAGCAGTGACAATGGGGAGTTAAAATCACAATTAAATGCACTTGGGATTCACAAATGTAAATGTTTTTTTATCAGTTTTGACTTCATGACAGATGTGTAAACATATGGCACGAGGAGCAGGAGAGGGAGAAAGAGGAATCAGAAAAGTATAAACCAGCAAACAAAACAAAAGAAAGAATGAATGGGCCCAAGACCTACAAAAAGCCTTCTAAGCAGCAACTTGGGGACACAGGCTGTGAAGCAGTCCTGTGCCCCTGGTATCGCTGAAAATGACTGTAATTTTTCGTACAGGGGAGCTGGAGGGATCCAGAGGTGCAGTAGACACTTTCTTTTCAGCTACATTCACTGCATTTTGAGAAGAATAAGGCTCAAAAAAGGGGACCTTCAATATGACACACAAATTGCATCTCACTACGAAATACGTCAATTTGACTGTCTTATTTGTAGAGTCCGGAATGGCAGGCAACGTTTTTAAGAAAAATAGCTCTTTTTTTTTACATATCTGAAACACAAAGGAAGCACTTAAAGAAGTTAAAAAAAGGCAACATCGAAAGCGTCACTTTTCTTTCTTAGAAATTGTGAAAACCTTTCTCACAGCATATATCTCATGGTCCTCACAGCCCTTGAAGCGCTCCTCACAATCCTCGTCACTCTGCTTATTGTTATAATACTATGCTCATACAATCAGGGAAAGCATGCAATACTGTGGCAGCTCATGTGCTGCTTGGTGCGCAGGAGACGTTCAAGGGAGCTGGAAATGTCATCCATCTCTAGAAAGAGCGAGGTCTGTACGTACGTCTGTTCGTTTGTGACTACCATGAGGTTGGCGCTCCGACTGCTGCTCCGATTGTCCTCTTGGTCACAAGACACTGCTGGTCACTATCCAATCCCAAGGGCGGCTCAGATGTGTATTTTGAGACCTAGAGCAAGGGCCAAAGTTGCGTCCACTAAATGGATCACATAGATACCTGCTCCATCTGTGCAGTGTTGGTATTTGTCAGTAGCCAGCTATGGTGAGGAGAGTCCCGTTTTCCTTCTCAGTGCTGCCAAGTTGTATTATTTCTCAAAAATGATTGCTACAAAAATGCTTTAAATATTTTTTGAGCAAAAAAGCAACATGGCAAACCCAAAGAGGAGAGGGAGTGCGAGAAGAGGAGGAAAGTGAGATGTGCCTGGATCAGCCAGTTCCAAAAGTAAAGACGAAACAGATCGGGATGCAGTGGACGACTTTGAGCGCCGGCATGGACAGCGTGAAGCACGTGGACAGCGTGAAGCACGTGAATAGCGTGAAGCACGTGGACAGCATGAAGCACGTGGATTGTACGAAGTTCGTGGACTGCGCAAAGTGCGTAGACGTGAAAGCATGTGAAGGGTGATCGAAGGCAAATTTGGGTCCATTGGTCCAGAGGTGGGAGACACCGACGGACGCAGCACGGACACCCACATTTGCGAACCCACTCAACCGCATTCATACATGGCGCTTTAAAATTTTCACCATTCGGATATGAGCACAGGGGGGGGGGATAAAAATTGCCTCTTTTAGGGGTGGTGGTGAGGTGTTACAGTCTTCCATGTCAACTGGATAGAAGTGCTTATTGCACAAAAATGGACTAATTTTTAAAATCATGAGGCGGTGGGAGGGGATCAAATTTTCATTATCAGAAATATTTAATGAGTTTCATAACATAATGAAATATGTGATTTTATATTTGTCGAGGTCTCAGCCCGATGGAAATGGTTACCACACAAAAGTTGTAGTTCTTTAAGTGCAAAATACAGGTATGATTGTGGTTTAGAAAAATGACTTTGACTAAGGGAGTTATTTTCCATTCAATATTGAAGGTTATTGACTCATCCAAAACAACTAATGTCGAACATACAGTCATGACAAGACAACAAAAATCCTCCCAGCATCAATGCTGTTCTCAAATTTGGGGCCACATTAGGCAGGATACATTCTGTCAGGGAACTATCACGAGCGACGGTTATAAACTCACTTAAAATCAGTTCTTTGGCACCTAGAGAGATGTAAACAAGACAAAAGTTGTATCATTTCTGTTGCTGAATGCAGGTTTGAGTGCACATTTGGAAAATCACCATTTCTATGGTTATTAATTGACATCAAATGCTATAAGCTCACCTAAAACTGGCACTCTTGCGCATGCAGAGATGTGAACAAAACAAAAGTGGTCTCATTTCTAATGCTGACCACAAATCTAAGTGCACATTTGACTAAACACTCTTCTGTAAGTTACTGATTGTTACTAAAAGTTATAAAGTGACTCAAAACTGGCACTCTTGCACATGCCGAGATGTGAGCAAAATGAGGGGTCTCATTTCCACTCCTGATGACAAGTCTGAGTGCATAATGGACACAAATGGACACAAACAGCTATTTCTTAAGCAATCTTTGCAAATGGTTATAAACTTACTTAGAACCAGTACTTTGGCACCCAGAGAAGAATGAAGAGGGGAGAGGAGAAGGCTAAGCAAGAAGAGGTGGATGAGGTGCGCCTGGATCATCCAGTTTAAACAGAAAATAAACAAGAGGAAAAAGAAAACAAAAAAACTTGAGCAAACCGACCGGGGCGCAGGGTACATGGACTGCTTAGAGCTTGTGGACGGCACAAAGACGAGCTGAGTGCTGTATATATGGGACTAAGGCTTGCTCACCCGCTACCCATTCTTTTGGCCAGGAAAAAGTATAAAGCACTATGTGTGCATCTCTGACAGACAGACAGGCAGACCTCTCTCACTCAACATTTGCTCCGCGCTCATCACGTCCTCCAGTTGATAAATTCAGTCGCGAAGCGGCGCAAAAGCTGGAAGTCAGCCTCGGACTGACATCCATACACACACGCGTACCCCTCCCCTCCCCCCCCCCTCCACGTGCATATGGCCCTCTCCCTTTATATAGCAGATGACCCGAGCAAAGACGAACACGTCTGGTAGTTTATCATACAAGGGGTTGTCAAGCAAGAAGGTCTCTTTGTGACAACCTCTGGCAGTGAATACTTTTTGAGCAATCTTTACATCTTTCGATTCTCTTACTGTCAGCTGATTCATAGCCCAGGGAGGGCCATTAGAACTTAAAGACAGAGAGGTGCTGAAAGACCACTCTACTTTTAGCTGAAATGGTTCTCATCAAGGTTTCATATTCCCAATACGCTCAAATCCTCCTCCAAAAAGGAGTCTTTTAAGTGCTTGTAGCTTGCCTTGTGTTGAAAATAAGCTGACGAAGATCGTAGCTCTGTGGAAGATTTGAACGCGATTCACCACAAAATCCACCGCTACAGGTCATGCAAGTGAATACAACAAATATAAACATTCTTGGTCAAAGGCTCCTCCTTGACGTGTTGTTATCTCTTCTGTCATTACTCATTGGCCACTGGACAAGTTCATCAAACCACAGCATTTTCGCGTCCATGTCAAAACATAATAATAAAGTTTTTGTGTTTGTACAACGCACTGTGCGTGCAAGGAAGTCTTTATTTTCGTGCTTGGGCAACAAAACTCTATATTTTCCTATTTTGCCATTAGAGATAAAAAACCCGGACTTCTTGCCTGGCTGTGACGCGCCAGATATTTTCCTCGTTATGACTGAGTTCTTGTCCTGCCCAAGGTCTTATGTTGTCCTCGGGCCCCGTCCCTCCCATCGCCCCCCCCCCTCACTCCCCGCCCTCTGACAATAGGAGAGGGGGGGCTCAAGCAGATTAAAATCACTTCTGTTAATTCTTTTGTCAAGAAGAAGAGTGCTACAATGTACGACCAGACATAACACTGCTTATATACCTTACGGTATAGTTTTTATCGCCCTGTACTGTGGCATCATCATCCAAAGTGATGAGACCGAGCTTACGCCTCACCCCACCAAAGTGTTTGTGCTTCTTCTCAGCTATGAAAGTGCAAGTACGAAGCAGCCAAGTCTGGTATAATGGCGTATGTTTGTCCAGCAGCAAGACCGACTGCCCGACCGGGCAAATGTTTTAGTAAAAGCCTCTCGTGAGTGAACGCCAAGAACCCGGAGAGAATTTTTTCCATCTCTAATTTTAGCCTTGGTCAGCAAACAAATGGTTTGCCCTGAGTCCAAGCAGCTCGGAAAGCACATATTTACTGGACACACAGTAGTAGCATGTAGTTCAGTGCAACCCAGCACCCACACATGGCCTCCCCGGGCATGGATTCTCTTTCGGTTACCTGAGCTACGGTTCAGACGGAGGTAATTAACAGTACATACGACTGCCCACGCGATTCGACTGCTATGGCACGCAGCCACGGACACATGAACGCGTACTGCGCGTGGTACTTGGTGCGGTGCCGACTCCAGCTCCTCCGGGAGGAAAGAGATGAAGATATAACGCAGAAATGGGCCAGACCGTGACCGTGCCGTTTCCCCCCACTCTATTCAATACACGATTAAAATAAATTGGCCGGCTGCCCACCAACCCTGTACGTGGAGCCTGCTTTCGCTTTCTTTTTCTGGCGGGGGAATAAAGGATTGGGCTCCCGTCCTGGAGAAAATGACTTTTTGGGTGATGGATCAGTCGTCAAGACACCTTCCGTTTCCACACTAAGGTTATGAAGACGACAGTTTACTTTAAGCAAATATACTGCGCGAACAGCACTGAATATTACGAACGCGTCATACTCGAGCGCGCGCTGGAACGAGTTTTAGTGCAGGTGTACTCTGGCACTGCGAGTGCGTACGGTACTCTGCAGAAGTTCCTTTTCTCACGTACGGTACATAACGTCTAATGGTAACGTTTATCACGAACAGTTGTTGGCTTGAAAAATTTGTCTCACCTTATGCGCCTTCTTCGTGGGACGCAGCAACGCAGCCAGAAACAACAGTCCGGGGCACATTTTCAGTCATTATGCATCGATTCACCTGGGCACGTGATCTCCTTATTTCTCAACTGTTCTTTGGGAAGACCCATGAATTGGATTGGATCATGCTCATATTACTATCTAAGTATACTGGGATGACCCAGATGTCTGGCAACAACTTAAAAGCAGAACAACTTTTTCGTTTGTGACCCAATCAGATTCATTTTTACGTAAATCGGCCAACCAGCCGTAAAATGTGAATCCGACTACGTTGCAGTCAAAAAAGTTGGCCACGTTAAAAGTTACTGCCGAACATATGTTCATCCCTGTATTTTTTGCTATTATGTATTGTATACGCATGCTCATACGTTCAAACGTAAGTTATGTCTCCCTCGTCTTAAAACCTCAGACGGCCATTTCAAAGCACAGTCAATTCTCGTTATGTGAATAGTCTCCCTCAGCGGCAACACTCTTCTAATATCGAGCAAAAGAACTAACAGCCTAAGAAACATAGCTGTGCGAGCACAGCATAGCGATCTTGAAGCCTCGAGACAACGTTCATAAAGTCGTTATGTCTTGAGAGTGAAAAAAGTTGACGTTATTATCCTCAGTTCTCTTGCCCATACTCATCCTCCTCTGGTTTGGATGTTGAACTTCTCAATAATTGCGCAAGTTTCTACTGTTTGTGATGCAATTTTGGGTGAAAATTGTTCTTAAAGCGGCTGTGAGGGTTCTCGTATATGAAGTGGAATTCACCGCATAAAGTGCATTTTGAATCTGCTCCTAAGAAATATGTTCTTATATCCGGTGATCTTACAAGCGGCTCCATGTTCTGTACCCTCCATCTGCTGCAACCGCCCAAAACAGGATAGAGCCCATTTTTTGTCATGTTTGCAGCAAAATTCGTTGTCACGATGCCACCAAAGCACTCTTCAATTTTTCTTCTGAGAGTCAACCACAGCTTTGCTCCCTGCCTGGCCTTGAACTGCCCTCTTGACAACAGACCAGACAACAAAATCCAGCAGGTTCAGATCTAAAGAGTGTGTTGGCCTTTTGCATGTCCTTTCCCACAGGCTGCATCCCTCTGCAATGGCAGGTGGCAGTCATCCAGTCCTGCGTACTCTGTCTGGCACGAGCAGGAGCTAAATCCTGCAGCCATCAGGCACCACTGAGGGCTGCATGATCATCCACAAGCAGGTCATCGAGACTGCAATGTGCCGCTCTCAGTGGCATCTCTGACAAGATCACTCTGGATGTGATCTTGTCTGAGATTTCTGTGCGTGGTTTTCCTAATTCACCACGTCTCAAAATTTTCATATTGCAGCAGCAATTTTACACAAGGATGCTTCAAAATTGCATAGATCAGGGAGCAAAGAAAGAGCTTTTTTAAAAAAAGCTGCAGGGTGACCCAATCATCACATGTCTACTAGTAGAGTACAGTGAAACCCATGTATAGTGACATCTCACTATTAGTGACAAAATCCTTCAGTCCCCATTTTTTATAACAGAAAACTCGCCGCATAAAGTGTCATTGAACCCGCTTATAGTGACATTTTGGGAAAGATTTTATTCATACATTTGTACTTTAAAATAAACCTGCAGTCAAGCCTGCTTTACATTCTCCAGCAGCACGTTCTGAATCAGTTGGTTCCACGAATGAACCAAGTTTTTTCTGGTTTTTTTTCTTGTGCATGTTTTTTACATGTGCACTTGTCGTAGATACCCAGCATTCCCATTTTATAGCCTAATTATTTTAGTGTCGCACATAGTGACCCCTGCTTATACGTAGTGACATTTTGGCTCTGCCACAATCGTGTCACTATAAGCGGGGTATATTGTAGGTTGATTTTGCACAGCAGCAATATTACTTCCATTGCACCCTGTACACTGGAATGTGCTGACTATAATCACTGGATATAACGTTCAGACACTTTAAGGATGACTTTCCCAAAACCAAATACAACATCCAACATTTATCTTCGCCAGCTACTACGCTTTTAACGGTCACTCTGTGTTTCTGGCATGGTATGGGTGCGGGATGTGAGGCGAATCCACCAGACCTTGTATGGGGTGCAGCTTGAAAGGTCAGGAAATACAATGCACTACAGTGTGTCCAGGAATGGATGGCCCCTGACAAATATGATGTTATAATCGACGTCGTGACAACAGTTCACATGATTTATTTGCCCATGTGTTTCCAAAGCTTATACAATCGGCCAAAAATTTCATCAATAATATGTGGAAGAGCATTGGATAATTGCATCATCCAAATTTTGGTGCGATTGAGCCAGAAAGTCCGATTCTACAGTCAAATTGTAATGACCGAGAGGCCATCACTTTCTGGACACACTGTAGTTGCAATGTTTCTAAGTGAAGGCTCGCTCAGCAGCTCACAAAGTATTCTTTTATTACAGAAGCGACTGTACGGGCATAGGAAAAACCTTACAAACATTGTAAATCAGGCCAATACAACAGAAGATTAGTTCCTCTTGTCCCCCTTTGCTTTCTCCTTCCCGAGGGTCGTCAATGTCCCTCAAGCTTGAAAACCCAAAGTCGTGCGGTTGCGCTTCTTTGCAACAGTCAGTTGCAGCTTAACATCCCATTTTTAGTTACGAGCGGTTTCCCGACTTTCTCTGTAACCAATGCACACAGAGTTTGCCTTAAGTCACTGCAATCAGAAGAAACACACTGCGCGTGCTGCTCTAAAACATTTTTTAGTGGAAATTTTGTCTAACGCTGATTATTCAGACACCCAAACATGGGTCTATAAGAACAAGATATTGGCGGCTCAAGCTGAGCTATGTGGGGAAATTGCCATGGATTGGAAGTGGAGCACGCGAAGTAAAAAGATGCACCATGTGCGTCTGCTTTTTAATCCTTTTTAGGCAAAACTTGCTAAAATTTTGCTATCTCGGGGGGGTTCATTAGGTTAGGAAGTAAAGTGGACCTTTACAGGGAGGATTTGGGATTAGCAGAACAAGGGCCTCTTGATGGTGCGAGGCCGCAGCGACGCAGAGCCGGAGTGACGTTCAGTGGCACAAATACATGAATGCAGTTTGTGTTTTGATGCCAGCATTCACGGTTGGCAAGCCTATTTTTTCTGACATCAAATTTAAAATACAGTCGATAAAATTTTGCCCCTCCTCCATTTTGAGGTCAGATCTGCACACCCCCAGTTTGCTCACGAACAGTGAAAACCTCCATTGATGGAAGAGAGCCCCGACAAGTTGGAGCTGTCCAAGAGCAAAGTCTTAAGAGGGCAAGCCTGGGCCGCATTCCAAATGTTGAGGGAGATGGAATCTGCTGGGTTTGTCCGCAAAGGGGAGGAAAATGATGATGGAGACATGGGCAAAGAGAGGAGGGATAAAGACGATGAAGACGAAGAGGACAAATACGGTGAGGAAATTCTTGCTCCACCAAGAGAGGATGAGTACATTAGGTAGAGCATGGGCGGGGAATTTTTTCCGGTTCGAGATTCACAGATTGCTGTGGCTGGTGCATTTTTAGGTTTAGAAAAAGGCTTCTTAATCTCTTAATCATGGTTGACAGCAAGTTTTCTACTCTTCAACTTCTAATGATCACAAGAATAGTTTATTCACGTTCCACTTTATACGCATGGTTAGGATCCTGATGACATCAGAAAAGGCGCAGCTGTAGTTGACAGCCAAGTTCTCAAGAACAAGGGGACGATGACCGTGTTAAAGATTTGGTCAAGAGTAGCTCATTGGTTGTCCTTGAATCTGCAGTAGTTCTCGGGCTGCTCGTGCCCTACTAGAACGTGGGTGAGAACATTGATGTCCGGTAGAGAAGACTTGGACGAGGAAAAGGAACCTATTTTAATTGCTTTCAAGCTCTATTGGAAAGACATGTTGATGTTCAAGCCAAGATCTACTGGCAGCCACACCTGCCTGGAGACACTGTTGGAAGCTGGCACAGGCATTTTTGATGCTGCCTCCTATGCTTCTGTGATCCCCGCCCCTGAGCTTCCAAGATTGTCATGAGGGGTGTCTAATATCATTTCCTCTCGGTCACTGACCACCAGAAGTAATCCAGGGGGTTCAGGTAAAGTGAGCAGGGGGAGAGGGGGGAACATAAGTCCTTTGATCAGAAGTCAGCAAAGGAATTCAAGAGAAGTTTCTGAACCTTCCTGGCAGCGGGGGCAGGAGCTCCATTCAGCTGCCAAGTGTAATTTTCTGCAGGACACTGGTCTTTGAGCCACAACAAAACCTATTATACCTGAGGATACAGTGATACTAGTTTTGCAGCTCTCCTTTGTACCAAAGAAGATTGGGAGCATCTTGTTGTCATCACTCGCGATGACCCCCAAGACCATCACCGGCAGACAATGCTTGGTCTTGTTGATGCAACCCATCTCAGGCTTGACAAGGCCAATCCACCTATCACTGGTGCTGATCAATCGCAAAAACATTCTTATCCGAAATATTTTTACGATCTAGCTTCCTTGTTGGCTCTTGAACTTTGACAGCAGCTTCTAGGGCTGTGATCGACACTGCTGGATTCTCTGCCGCATGGCCCATGACCTGGTTGACGAACTCTGGCATCGCGACTGGGTGGACCCTGTTGGTGACAGACCTCCTTCTTGGTGTCCAAAATCCCATTCTGGGAAGCCTTTTTCTTCTTTATTAAGTAGCGAACAGTTGGGCGGTTGATTCTCGCAATTAGCACTCGGGGGAGTCCTGCGTCAAGCAAAGAACCGACCTGAATCCTTCATCACTCTTACTCAGCCACCATGGCTTCAGCTGGACTGAATTCAGCGAGAAATTAAAGAGGAAGCTCAGCTGTTCCTCAAATTGTGAACAAATTTAAAAAAAGGACATTCGAGATGCCTAAACATGTAGAAACTTTGAACAGAAAATTATCCCAGTTCACGCTGTACAATAATACACTTCCTCTACCTCCATGACACCAAAAAGATTAAGTCCTCGAGCCTGTGGAGCACCTACAGCAGTTTAAAACCACAGTCAACAAAGAAGATGTCGCAAGCTCCAGGAGCAACCTCAGACTAAGCTCATCCCCAATCAACTCAGCACCTGATACGGCTGAAAGATAGAATGCTTCTTTACCAAGGATGAGATCCTAAGTGTGCTGCAGGGGAAGAAGATGTTGCCTAAGTAGGTCCTTAGAAAAGCAGCCATCGCTCTCTTGCAGTGCAGCGCATGACATAGAGTTTGGGTACCTCACCAAGGACAATGACTGTGTGTGGGTCAAGTATGAGCATGCAAAGTAGAAGAGCAAGGTCAACTAGGGGCGACTTTTCTAGTGCAATTTGACCACAACAATGCCCACGTATGCTTTGCCTCCATCGTTGCCCAATATCTTGGCCCAGATGACCTGTTTCACAAGGTTCTTAAGCACATGTACAAAAAGACTAATGGGCAAGGACTACCTCGCCAAGACAGGCAGGATTCTGATAGCGGACTTGGCAACTCTGGAGCAGAGAGGGAGGTGAGGTGCATCTCAACCAGTCAGTTTTACAAGGAAAAACAAAATGAATCAGGGTGCAGATTGCTAGGACGACACAGAGTGCATGGTCAGCGCGAAGTGCATTGTGGGTTTGAAGCACGAGGATAACGTGAAGTGAGTTCATGATGGACTAGGTATAAAACAGACAGAAATAGCACTATATAGAATTCTCCTGAGCAAAGCCAGTACTGCTTCAGCTAGCGTTTATTTAGACTTCCCACCGAAAAAAAGTGCAATTTGCAGTGCGACCACATACAACGTTTGCTGCATTGAGGGGGGAGGGGAATACAGGGAGATGGATGCACTGTCTCTTTGTGAAAGCAGCAGAGCCAAAACCACTAAAGCCAATGCCAGGGGCTCTTCCATTTAGAAGACTTTCTAGAAAACAAGCAGGAACTAAGCCACCTGCAACTGCTGCAAAAATGCGCACACCCCAGTGAGGGGGTCAACATCCACCCTTCACGGGGATACTCTACCCAACCAGTACCAAAATGCCAAGTGCAAGAAGGCTCTTGCTCTCTCACCCTTCTCCCCTTCTTTGTCAATTTCCCAGATGCTCAGCAGCTGACAACTGACGTGTGGGATCAGGCAGAGGCCATGGGGAAGCTACTGAGGATGATGCATGAGGCGGCAATGGCTCCCTTGCTGTGCCCGTGATGGCATCCCTTCTGGGGACTGGCATGTTGCAAAAGAAAAAGAGCTAGAGGTCAAGAAGAGCAAACCCCATCATATTAAGTTCTGCCATGAGGTCTTGGACAAGCTCCATGCCAGGTTAGGAGATGGCGAAGGTAGTGATGGCCAAACAGCTGCCACACGCTTGACTCCAGATTCCAGTGCCTCACATTTACGAGGAATTGTGCAGGCACGTCCAGATTCTTGTCGATTTTTTTTCTTATGGAGCACCACAATCGAAAATTACGATTCGTAATCCTGACTGAGAGGTTGGTCGATATACATCTTGATGAAAGTTTTTCTTCAAAGTTAACAACAAAACATTGAGCACGTTACAAAGATCCCTTGCTTCATAACAATCCGACCTCTCTTGAGCCCGAGATCTTCATGGATAACGTGATAGACAGTCTCATATGACAGCCCTGTCTCAGCCATGATGACACAGAGGGTAACCCTCCTTTCTTGCTGCACAATGTCTCTGATCTTCTGGAAATTTTCCTCCATCCTAAGCTTCAGCCTGTCTTGTGGGTGGTGCCCTGACTGCCGAAGAGAGAGCTCGAGGCAGGAGTGGAGGGGTGCTGGCAACGTACCCCTATGAAAAACAGGCCCATGGATGTGTTTGCAACGTAGGAGCACAGGATGACAAAGTACTTCAAATGGGCAGGGGATTACGTCGAGAAATAGCGCCTAAATCACTTAAAATCTGGTAATAAGAAAGTTTCAGCCAGAGTCTGGACATACCTGAATGGTCCCTCATAGGAAAGCCGAGAAGAGAATGGCTACCCTGGATCCATTCAAGGCCATTATAGAGGTGAGTGGTGCAACTGAAAAGAAGCCTCAGACACCCAAGTCAAAAGAGGGACTCTGGTCTTCTGTGCATGATATTGAGGCCAAGAGGGCACCAGTGGTTCCTCTAAACAGGATGGTAAAAGAGCTGAAATCCTACGTGGTCCAGCCAACGCTAAACTGAAAAGAAGACCCACTAGGGTGGTGGTTGAACAGTGCAAGAAAGAGATTTTCACGCTCCCTGTCTAAAATCTCGTTATTCCCCTACGTAACATTAGTATTCTCAGAGAATGAGTCCTTAGCAATGATTGGAATATAGTCCCTGACGTACAGATTAGCCGCGGGCATGACTTCACCTCATACACTACACTGGGACATTTTGTGGTGGAATTTTGATGTGGAACATGTGGATATGATACTCAGGCACAATGTTCAGTACAGACATTCTATGTCAGGGCTCCCCATTTTGATGTCACAGTGCTCAAAATGAGACCAATTGGAGAGGGAGGCATGCCAAAGAGGCTGAAGATTTGGCTTTTTCAGGGGGCAAATGTTGGTGAAATGGACTGAAACTTTCATGGAACAATCCCAGTCCCTTGGACCATCAATTAAACCAGGTTTCACTCCCCGGGTCCTCCAGTGTTATGCACTACCATGAAAAATCCTATCGTCTGGACTAAAAGTTGCCGGGTTCTGTGAGGGGGTGAAAAAAGCGTGACAGAGTTCGATAGGGTGACTATTTGACAAGTAAACAAAATGCATTGCAGACAGTCAGCTAATCTCGGCCTCATCTCGAGTCCAATCAGGTCTGCCTTCTCTCGCTACTTCTGAGCCTGATCAGGTCCGAGGACGATCTGGACTGCCAAGATCTGGACTGCCTTCTC
>JAAUXU010036801.1_pt1 | contig 31458 bp, 42 predicted proteins | sample 7278151 | NCBI WGS metagenome assembly JAAUXU01 (sample SAMN14350113, study PRJNA611818) | marine sediment metagenome | isolation source: surface marine sediment (1.8m) | place: French Polynesia: Moorea | collected 2018-08 | reverse complement strand
AGGATGCGACCACTCATAGGGAGAGAACCTGGCCACGATCCAGATGGTCATGGACACCAGGATGTAGGCCAGCAGGATGTACAGCCAGATTTCCAGCGCCAGCGGGTTCATGAACGAGAAGAGCTACGTACGGGAGTTCTCCGACGTGAGTTCACATTCGCACTTGTTCGTCACTCATCTTACCTGTGTCTCCGGGTCCTTCGGCGCCTTGAAGAGGATGCTGATACCTAGGTTCATAAACGGTTTGGTGAAGTCGATGTAGGTTTCCCTCGCGTAGTTGATGGTCATGGACGCGACTGCGAGGTCGGCTCGCCGGTCGATGAGCTGGCGCACAATCCCGTTCCACTCGCCGGTCTCGGGGTTGTAGACGCCGTAGAGATTGTCAGGAACCGTGTACAGGCGGAACTTGAAGCCGATCACGTCTGAGATCGCCTAGGAGAGGACCGTCCTTAGGTGTCGTACCGACACATGCGCGTGGATTGAGAATACGTGTAAAATACATGCTGGGCTAGTTCCAAAATGTCAATTTTGGGTTTTTGGGGACAGGAAATTGACGTTAGGCGTTTTTATGGCTGGTAAAAGTCTGAAAGAAAAAAAAAATGCTTTACTGCGGGCACTTTTAACTCAAAGGTTTCCAAAATACCGTATGAGGTAAATGTCATGCACACTTCTTTTTTTAGCCATAACTTTTGACTAGGTTGCACTACAGAAGTGGTTCACAACTCTATGGAAAGCTAAGATTCTCCTTTAAAACTGAACTGGAGCGCACTTTTGCTGTAGGACCTCCCACTAGTCCACAATACGGGATCCAAAGCCCTGTGCGGTACTGAAGCAGAGGTTCCTACACAACCGTTTGACTGCATCGTGAACAAATGAGTGGTCTGAGAGCAAAAGTGCATATGAGGTCAGTTTCAGATCAGCTTCTTAGCTTTCCATAGAGTTGTGAATCACTTCTGTAGCGCAATCCAGGCAAACCGGCACGGACCTGAAAACCTCAGCATGGGCACGACCTCGAGCATTGACTTGTTCCAGTCGTATTTGGGGGCTGCCATGAGCATCAAGGAAATCATGGGTCCTTTTTTTCTTCTTTGACACCACTGCGAGTGTCTGGAGATGGTCCAGAATTTCATCCTACCACAAATGGAAGGCTGAAATCATCAGCGCGCTGCCAGGAATTCCACCAAGTGTAACTGGTCTCCAATTCGCACTTGGGACAAGTTATTGCTGTTCATGTTCAAGTTTTCCGTAAATCTTATTAACTTTCCAGCGGTGTTGACTTCAGGTCCCTAGCTCAAGATTAGCACTTCAAGGTGTAAGGGGACTTTTCACACACCCTGTATATTAGGTATTCACATAAGGCATGATGTATAAGACAGGATTCATGCAAATGTTGTTGTAACAGTGTTGCACATGTTAGCAGACTGCACGAAAGCCCTGGCATTCTTAACGTGATATAAAACTCTCTCTTCGGGTCGCTTGAGCCCGCTCATTTGAGTGTGGACGAAAAAGTTATAACGACGAAAGTTGGCGGCAGTTAGAAGATTAAAGTTGCATTCACCCATGGAAATTGCCCTGACTCCTCATTGCTGTGCAACATTCACAGGGGCGGTGAGCAGAATCCCCGTCCACGTCAAGAAACGTCCATATTTTGACTGGGGAACTCGACCTTTTTCTCATTCTTGCATGACTAAACGCTTTTCACAGCCAATCCGACTTCCTGAGTGAGGAGAAGAAAGAGACTGATGACTTCTTAGGCTCGTCGCTTCTTAAGACGCGCTTAAATCTGCACTCAGAAAATGCCTCTTAGGAGAGGATTGGCAAACAACGCAAGACCAGGATAAAGCTTCCCTTAGCATTTTCTTTTGTATCTCCTGAGGTGAAAAGAAAGTGTCCATCATTGTTTCCTTTCCCTCACTGCATCACTAGAGTACAAAAAGTCTCTGTCTCCATGCTTACTTTTAGGAGGTCGATGGCGAAGCCGTCGTAGGCGTCGTTGCCGGTCTTGCCCTTCCGGAGCATCACGTACGGCTTCTCCTCCTTCGTCACCACTGTTAACACGGTCGCCTACGAGGACAGACGAAAATGCTGGGTCAACAACACGTGTGTCTACGTTCGGTATGACGACATGGAGCTGCCATATGTGTGACTGCAGTCGGAGTTGGACCTCAGCAGCGAGACCCAGGTCCCCTACCTCGGCTTCGTCCTCGTTGAGGAGCAGGGACGCGTTGAGCACAGAGAGTCCGCCGTAGCACAGTTGAGGAGGCCGACCAAGCTCCAGTTCGTCTCCGCCGTCGAATCCGCGGCCGCGTGCGGCGTGTTTAGCGGTGGCCGTCCAGTGTCCGATCTTGCGCACCGAGTTGGAGGCCGCCGAGTAGCGCATGAGCGAGAGATCGAGTCTGGAGCGCTGACCGTCCTATGCCGCAAGCCGCCATACAGTTACTTACACTGTTATAAATCTTTTTTATTTCATGCCTTGGTTGGCAGGTAAAGTGCCTTATGCGTTGTAACAGTTTGTGCTCCTTGATTGAGTGCAATGAAGGCTTCAAGGAGCGACTTCCAGTCAATATCTGTTTGACCGAGTTATGCAAGACCACTCATAGAAAGAAAGACTTTGCGGGAAGTGACATTGTGACATGTTGGGGTAAGTGAAAAAAGTCAGTTGTTCACTATAAATGATCTCCTCCTCCCTGTCTTCATCAGCTGTTTGGATGCAGTTAGGAGCAAAACATATAATTTATTCCTCTTTCAATGTTGTTTGAGCCTACCAAATAGCCTCTCCTTTGCTATGACATGGTTTTTTTGTTATAGGTAAGCATTCTAGCGTACACGCACTCCTGACTTTAGCCGTACATGCAGACTTCTTTATTTCCCGCAAGTCACTAAATACAACGTGTACCTACTAAGTATTCATTGGATTCGTAAAAGACTCCTGATATCAGAGCCCACGTTAGCTTAACCAAGTACAGTACAGCACCATAACGATAAGACTCCCTCCTTGGAATTCCTGGGGGCACAGAAAAAGCCCGAAAAGGTTAAGCGCTCATTTCCGCATGTCCATGCACTGCACAGTGCGCGCACTAAGGACGCGGCCCAGAAGATAACGTTCTCCATGTAGTCGAGATTGTCTGAGTCGTTCTTGTGCGGGCGTGTCAAAGAGATCCGCTGATGCGTCGGTGGCGCTTTCCAAGTGTAACCTACCCATTAAGAGGTAAAGCAGGGGGCCAAAATGTAATGGGTTGGAAAGATAAATGTTTGTAAGTAATGCAGCATTTTTTAAGCCCGGTTATTGCTGCCACTGGAAGCTGTGTCGCTTTTAGTTTTCACTCATGATATCTCTTTCCACACAAACACGCGCGCGCTTTTGAAGAAGCTTTAATGTGTCCCCAGGGAAAGAGAAAGCATTTTCTTTCCAGACTTTGTTGGCAAACTGGGACACATTTGCACATTTTGGCAATAACAAGGGCGATTCTTCTTACTCCCTCGACAAATGTTACCACTGATACGTACGTACCTTGAACGAAATCTTCCCCGTGACGCCTTCCATCTGAGCGGCGTTGAGGTAGTTGAAGAACGTGGCACCCAAGTTCCACGGCCTCTCCTCGGCGCACGAGACTAGGCTGGTGTTGCTGCTCGAGCCGAAGGAGCCGCCAAAGTGCTCAGCGGTAGCAGTGAGCACCAGGAGGCTGTCGTAGATGATCGCCGACTCCAGCGCCAAGATGTCCAAGGCCTCAGTCCTGCCGTCCTCCTCTGCGACGACGTCGTCAAAGTGTCTGAATTAAACAAAATCAACAACACCCCTTCAAGATCAAGTAGTCGGAGGAGAAAGTCGCTTCGATCATTAATAAAAATAGAGGAAAACAATGGGCGCCCATTATCTTGATGATGGCGCCCAGATGTCACGCCCTGTTTGGTTCAAATGGGTCAAGAGGAACTCTGAATCAGGGACTAAAACAGCCGAACCCTTAACTTACTAAGCAGAGCAGAGCAGTTTATGCAACACATCACATGCTTACACGTTCCAATTTGCTGCTCCCATTGCGGTCACAATCCGGTCTGCCAGCGCCCGGGCCACCGGGTGCTCCGGGTCGACCAACCGATAGAACGAAAAGTTTCTCAGTCTCCGATTTCTTGCTCCGCTGTGACCGCCGGACTTGGTGTCCTCGCCAGTGGAGTTGGACACTGATCACGTGATTTAAACGATTTCCTTTTAAGGCGCGTTTACACTAAAAAATGCTGGGACAGGAGACGTCAGCCAGTCTAGCTGAATGGTGCAGATACTGGACTTTTTACAGTCCTCTCGGGGTTATGCATTAACTTTCATAACACAGATGACTTTTTTAATGTTACCCGTAGTGGACGTCTGAAATCCCTGAAAGTTGAGAGACACCAGAACGAAATGTCTTCCCTCACCGTGAAGGCCGACTTGGCGACAGCGGCGGAAGAACGACTCCTAAGAGACAAAAGAAGAGTATGACGTTAACTGCGACTTCCATTTCATTGCTGAGGGCGTATTTACGCTGTTAAATTGACCTGCGTAACGTAAGTCACTTACACACACTCACATCTGCACGCGCATGTACCAAATAGGCTCCAATGGCCGGTTATGGCACAATTTTGCTAGTGAAAGTGTCGCCTAAAGTGCTGGAAGAGGTTATATCGTTACTTGCCAGGTGTCTCGAGGCCAAGTCCATTAAGACAACGTCGAAGTCCTTCTGTTTGAGCTCCAACAAGACGTCGCGTTCCTAAAAAAAATGAGATAGGCCTTTGAATGGACTCCTGCACTACGTCAAAACATTCTGCAGTGACTCGTTAAAGCTTCCGGTGCCATTATTCTCTGCATACACAGGTTGCCTTGACAGCAGCAACTTTGTCCAAAAAAAAGTCATCAGGAGAAAAAGGTAGCATTCATCTCGCTGGTCCAAGACGCATTGGACTTTTTCTAGAGCAGCAAAAAGATGGAGTCTCCAACAAAAAGAGATCAATTTGCTGCCCCCCCCTCCCCCAGGTATTAATTACAGTGTGGCAATGCCATTGACTGAACTGGGACACCTTTGAGAGAGTCTCTCAAAGGTACTACTAGTACGTAGTGGACGTGCGACGCACACGTGATCCATCAACGTGCTCAGCCGCAAAGCATGACATGTAATAGCTCATGACCTGATAAGGCACGACTCTTCTTGCGAGGCAGTGGACTCCGTCAGCCAAGAGTCTGTCTTGGAGTGCGATTGCCCTTCCAGCTCGATTCCTCTCGTACACGACGGCCACGCGACTCCAGTTGGACAAGTGCACCAGGTCGGAAACGGCAGTGTTCACGGCGGCCAGGGGAGGTTGCGTATGCACCGAAATCATCTGGCTGGTGCTCGAGTCCGCGACTGCCGCGTGGTCAGCAGTGGCGGAGACATGGGGAACGTCCAGGGCGTTGCAGATCGACAGCACGTGAGGCCTTAAAAAGTATTTGGGCACAGTGAGCATACGCAAATCAAGGGTATGTACTGGGAGCGTCTCAGTTAGCTATGTTTTCGTAAGTGTGACAACTAGGAACGTAACGTAATACTTTGTTATTTTTCTGCCATGTTCCCCTCCAACTCAATCTCTTCAACTACTGCTCAAATACGTCCGCGGGCCTGTTGTGGTAGAGCTGCGGAAAGCACCTCTCCACTGCCACGTCCTCGCTGTCTCGCCTGAACTGAGGCTTGTAGGCCTCAGTCGGCCTTCGCATGCACCTTGAGTGGTCACCTCTGTGCATTAGGGCCTCAGAAAGACCAGCCATGAGTGACTTGCCAAATGCCATTGCTTGCTGCTGTAGAGGGATCGCGCCAACTGCCTCGAGCCTCAGTGCTTGAGATTGGAAAGCATGTTTTCGTCAAAATAACCACAAATGATCCCAATGTCCAGAAACTGATGCTACCCTTGATTCCTTGTGATCTGTAGCTCGAGGAAGAGATGCCAGCATGCTGTGCTGCTCAGCGATTCCAGCATGCTGTGCTGCTCAGCGATTGGAGGAGGCATTATTCAAACTGATCAGCACGGTCTCATATAGTTCTTTTCCACCGTGCAAGCATAAATTTATCTTTCGCTTTATGAAGGTAGCATCAATTTCTTGGCCTGGAGAGATTTCATTGTCTTTCGAACCGCGCCAGATAAAGTCGAATTTCGGGTTTACCTCATTTGGGGCAACTGTGCTCATGCAGAATGATTATTGACATGTCAGTGAGGGGGCCCAATCTCGAGTCCTTCTTAGCCCTGACCCGGGATCAGGAGGGTCCTGTCCAAAAATTCCAGACCGTTCTTTCCTGATGTCTCCAGTGTGCATGCGAGTGTGGTTAATTTGACTCTCATAGCTTGAAGTTCTCGATCAAAGGTCAAGAAATCTCATCAGTCTGAAGGTAGGAGATCAATGAAAAGAAGATGAATGACCTGTTTTCCTCTTCACTCTGACGACGTAATCAGTTGAGCATCCATAAATGCTTACACACGCACATTCGATAACCTTGTTCTCGTACCTGACGGCCAAGTCCACCGGCCCCATGACGGCGTGATATCCGCGCTGCTCCATCTTCTTGCAGAGCGCCTTCTCCAGACGAAAGCTGCTCGACCGCTGTATCTCGATGGCGTCCAGGTCCACGCAGACGCTGCCGCGATGGCTGCGCTGGCGGTTCAGCAGATCAGTCGCAGCCTGAGGGATGGCAGATTAATTGTTAGGTGAAAGTCCTACAAGTTCATGTGATGCTAGATGATGATCCTTAAGGTACAATTCAAGCCAAAGGAGAAGTTTCCTCCTCGAAAATCGTCGTCCATATTTGTGCAGGAATTGTTGCTCCCTAAATGTCGGCCCGCACAAAAGAACTTCATCAAGGATCCTCATTCTTCAAGGGCAAAACTCACAATTTCACGTCCCATTTAGTATGCAAATACTCTTCAACCTGAAAGTCCAAGAAAGCAAAGAGTTTGCCTATCATAATTTATCTCGTTCCCTCCTACTGCCAAAGAATGAAGTGACTAAATGCGTGGTAAGTGCGGGCTCGGTCGACTTTGCTGTCGCACTCCGCCATTGTACGGTAACGTGTGGACTGGTAGACATCAAGGCCAAGTTAGCAGACGACCTTTTGCACCCTCCGCCATTGACTTTCCTGTGAGAAGCCACCCGACGAAGGCTCACGAGTGCCGCTATATAACTGTGCACAAATTATTGTTGAGAAATCCTCGCCATGGTTATTATATCCCCCCCCCCCCAACCCTTTGGAGTAGGTACGCTCTTGCTACATACTGGGCCCGGATTTCACGGTAACTTTCCGTGGCGCCCGAGGCGATAACTCATTGTTAGTAACTACATACGCACACATGCAGCTCTGCACTGTACTGCGCGCTCCATACCTTCCATCACACACCAGTCACTTATGCATGCATTTTCAGCCTGACTCGACTGTCACATCAACACACACCTGATAGGCCATGGTCCTGCCCTCTGCTACGTCGTCCTCGGTGAGGACCGCCGCGACCCTGATGAAGCCCCCGTTGCCGTCGCTATTGACGCAGTCCAGAAGAGAAGATGACGACGAAATCTCAACTGTCAAGAGCTGAGGGAGACAGCAGAGGAAGAAGAGGAGGAGATCCACCGCAGTGGACATGGTGTCACTTGCAGAGATCCTCACATCACGATTCAGGGTCTTAATGCTGAGCCGGTTATTGTGACGTGCACTCCTCCACCAGACAGGATCGAGTGATTCAATATCCTCTGAGGTCAGGTGGAGTAAGACGGTGTCCCGGGATCATCTGATTCCATTTGGCATGGATCTTCCCCTATTCACAAAGCAACAACAGGGTGTTATCAACATATCCTTCTTCTTGAACACATGAGAGAACTCATTGTGTGGAAATAGTCTGCGCTCTCTCTCTCTCTCCGCCAGACACAGTTGTTAACAGACTAAATGTGAACACTCATGATTGCCGGTATCCAGGTCTCGCACCTCTGGTACTGCCGTGCCCCAGGCTGCCCGAAAAGCCTCGGCTGCTGCCTGACGACGCAAACAAACAATGAGTGTCTGGTGGAGCTGCAGCCTCTCAAAAATCAATACGCGTATGTGTGATCGTCGTCATTCTCTGCTGATCCACGGGATCTTTTATTTTGTGACGAGAAAAGCGACGATGATAGCGACCTTTTTGGCTGCTCACGGCGAACTGAGGACCAAGGGGAAGATTTTCCCTCTTCTCTCCTTATTGAGCGCTCGCTCTCTTTGGCGCGTCCTCTTTGATCACCAACCAACTCATCTGGGCCAAGTTTTTCACTCGTGCAGTTTCGCGCGCGAAATTCGCAAGTGTCAACGCTGTCACGGCGGACGCCAAGTAGTGGAGGTTGGTGGACAGCATGTAAAAAAGTGGTTCGGTAGAGAGATCTGAGAAGTGAGGCTGTTGCACTCGTCGGTCGGACTGACCACAGCTTCAGGGATTGCTGTTGCATAAGATTGTGCATCAAGGACGAGTTTTCTTTTCCCTGTTCGCGTCCCAAAGGAACGACAATGTTGTCCATTCACCATTTCCAGAGCCTCGGGGAGAAACACCGGAGGTGCAGGAATTTTCAACGAGATGATGCATCAAAGGGACAGAGACGCTCCCGATCTTGGTGTGTTGTTGCTGCGTCCCTGGGGACGAATTTGCTGCACTTCTGTGTGCACGACACAAACGGGAAGAAAGAGAAATCGGAGGACATGATCAAGAGCCAACGACGTCATTGGCAAGTTGCTCTTTCTTCTGGACTGTACCTGCTAGATGAGCAATTTCGACCTCCGGTCGCTCGTCACGGTCACCGACAAATGGAAGAGTGGTGCCAGAAAAAGGAGAACAAGATCTGGTCGAAGAGGGAGATGAATCTGGCCTTTTCTCCGGGTCAACCCCGACAGTTCTGCCCCTTTTATCGGGGTCCCTTCAAGAAGCCTTGGTCACCCGCGCAGGAGACTTTTGGACGTGCAATATGATGTGGAGTAGAACTTCATAGATCTTATGCTGCTACGTCACATCCACCCGGAGTGTGCGCGTGCGTGAGCGTGCGTGGGTGGCTGTGCACGCGTGCGTGCTCAGGGGATACCGATCTTTGCCTTACATAAACGGAAAGGAGGGGGGGGGGGATAATGTATTCCAAGGACGCGGGGATGTTTGTTGAGCTCCTGTTTTCGCTGTTTCCCTGTAGTTAATGTTCGGCATCGTCGATGCCTTTGTAGCGGTCTGAAGACAGTGAGATGCAATCATCAATGCAGTCATTTTCCTTAAAAAAGCCACTGCTTTTATGTGTTACTTTAAACGCCCACCACGCATGAACGAGGCGGCTGTTTTCTCTTCGTTGGTGCCTTGACAAGACTTGAAGATGGATGATCTATGATCGATTGGATGGAGACGAAGAAGATGCGAGCGCACAACGGGGAGCGCCAGACAACATTCATGGCCTTCTGCAGCTCGCAAAAAGGGGAGTCGAGCAAGACTTTGGTGCAAAAATCCCTTAACTAACTCATCATCTCGGCTGGCAATCAAGTCAGCCAGTGAAGCAAGTACTTGAAGCTGCCGTCGGCACCGGCGATGGACATGGAGAACATAGACATGGACATGGACATAGACATGGACATGGACATAGACATGGACATGGACATAGACATGGACATGGACATAGACATGGACATGGACATAGACTCTGTGACCTCGAGGCATTCAGCCCCCTGTTCGTCTTCACTCACGCCAAACTTAAGTACACGCGTAGGTGGATGTATTAATAGAGTTAACCGAGACGTGACCTTTTCTTTTCCTGACAACTTTATTACGCACTGTGACCCTTTGACCGTTGGCATGCTGACGAGCGAGCAGGTGCTTCTACCACCCAACATTATAATTATCTGTCTCTCTCTCATATATCACATTATTTTCTTCTCTATCGCTATAAGAACGTCTTCCGTTTTTTACGTATTGCAGCTCAAAAAATAGAACAACCCCGACGATTGTTGTCGCTGTTATGAGAAGAATATGCCTATGGCGATGCTCCAGTAGACCACGTTGAAGCCCGTCAGAATCAAGATGAACCCGATGTTCATCACCTGAGTCAAGAAGGAGTGCTCGTAATGTACGCACGTGTAAGACGTCATGCGACGTCCAGTCCTTGATGCTCACCTTATTGAGCCTTTTGCTCTTGGGGTACTCGAATTCCTCGGCACCGATGATCTCCAACGAATCGTCCGACTTGTAGGAGGCCGCCGTTACCGCAGAGTTGTCTCCCTCTGTGCCGAAGGCGCTGTTGCCCACGCCGTTGGTCGCCAACTTCTTCAGCGCAGATTCCTTGTAGGAGGCGTATTCGTTGGCTGTGTAATAGCCCAAGAAGGTGTGGAAGGCCATCAGACCAATCTGAAAAGAAGGGCAGGGGAGTCATCCAGCCTTTAATGAAATACCTCGGAGTTGCCCAATACTTGAGGGTATATGATAAATACTAAGAAAACGTTTTTTACATGGTTCACGGTCGATCTGGCTTATATTGTATTCGTCAGAATGGTGTCGTGGGTGTCAATTACGAATGATGTCATCAAAGGTGACCCCTGACCAGGAAGTTTGTGATCCCAGAGATGTGACGTTTAACATGAGGCCGCAGAAGATACAGGGTACAAAACCCAGCTACTGAAAGCTCTTCTTGGAGCTATGGATATGACGCACCAGGTTGTGGACTTTCTCGAGGTCATGCCGAGGAAGACAAGCGGAAAGTCCACCGGACTGAAGAAGGCTGCACTTAAAGTTAGACATGTTACTAACACCAGTTCTGTACGAGGCCAAGTGATGTCAATCCACAGTTCGACACTAGTCTCTTCTCTCAGACCTGTACCTGGGTAAACCGTAATCTAGTACTGAATTCGTTAGGTATTCGTTAGGTGATGTGAGGTTAAATGAAACAAGGGAGTGACTGCATGTTGTGCTTTCGCACTCTGCCAGACAGGGCGAACAGCTCGGGAGAAAGCTTTAATGCTCTGACCCACTCAGTATTCATTGACACAAGGTCCAAAGCTCAAGTGTCTGGCGGAGTAGACGCATATCAGTAGAAAAGAGCCATTGAGCACTAACGATGAGAGAGAGCTGAGATGCTCCGCTGCCTCCAGATCCCTAATTTCTCTTATCTTTCCTTCTCGTGCTTGTTTTGTGCGGGACTGCGTCGGTTTTCTCCTTTAGGACGCGCTTGCATTGGCGGATTTTCGCCACACCATACGTTGGAGTCGGAATGCAGGGTTCCAACAGATCCGCCAATGCAGATCCACCTGACGCTTTACGTAAATCATACCTGAGTATTGAGGGAGAAGAGGATCCACCAGTCGATGAACTTGAAGTAGGCGGTCTTCGGCAGGGAGTCCTGTACCGACGACTGCAGTGACGCCATCACAAGCATGACCGTGAGCGCCACCATCACCCGGTCAGAAAAGTTGTGGACGTCAAAGAAGAGACTCATGTAGCCTGTGAGCACCAGGAACAATGACTGCAGGAAAATGTTGAGCAGGTGGTAGACGACACGGCGCTGGAACACCAACTCGACACTGGCGGTGGAGAAGTTGCCATGGTTCACCCTGTGGGTATAATGGAAGAACACGTTCTTGACAGTGTGAGTCACCAAAGCGGAATTGTTGTCGTGGCCTGCGCCAAACGTACTTGGCAATGTTCAGCCTGTGGTCGATGACCGTGTACTCGACGAGATACTCCTTCCCGAGATACTTGACGATATTGCTGTCAGGCCTTAAGATGAGACTCTTCGCTGTCTGACCCTGGACTGTGAAGTTCATGAAACATACCTATGATCAAGCGAGGAGGGTCGTGGGTCAGTTTAGAGATACCTCAGCGCAATTTGCGGTCGTCAACTCACCTGACGATCAAACGGATACCAAATGAGGTCGAAGTCACAGGTGAACTCCTGGTAGAACTCGCGCTTCAGGATCAGCGGGTTCTTGCTCCCCGGAAAGACCGCGTCTGAATGATGAATCGAATGATCAACAGTGACGTTCCGATAGGGTGGCTCTCATTATGGACGGAGATAATTACTCTCTATTGAATCCTCCAGGCTGTTGGAGTTGGGCTTGCTCCTCCTCCAGACGTAACCTCTGTAGATCTCGGCGTCCTCCTCGGTCACGATGGTCTGGAACTCGGAAAGGCCGTTCAACAGCCCCAGTCGAGGCACCCAAAGGTTCTGAGTGACCTCAGGACTCAGAGGATTCTCAAACTTGCCTTCCTTCAGGTTCTGAAAGCTCAGGCGAGGGTCGTACCTACAATGGGGATCGCTGGTTGTAGCGCGTGGATGCGTGGTGAGCGTAACGTGCACGGTACCATCTAAGCGTAAGATAAAAGTCCACCGACAGCTTTTGTTCGATAGCAATGATCTGGGGGAAGGACACGATGTCCACGCCCACGTAGACAGGCCAAGGAACGCCCTTCTGTATGTGTCTCGGCGCAACCTGCCAAAGAATAAGGTCGGTCCTAACGTGTTTGAATCCCGGCCTAAAGAAAGACTCGTAGCACTGTGAGACCTGCTGCTTGTAGCTGTCGTCCAGGGTGAGCTGGTCGCAGTCTTCCTCGTCCTCGCCGTCGTCGCAGTCGTGATAAATGTCGCACCTCAACAGAGCAACCTCAAGTTTTGCTGTCTGTGCAATCGATTTCACCAACAATTTATCTCACCTGTAGCTCAGCGGGATGCAATTTCCGTTCTTGCAAGTGTACTGATTCTTCTTGCACGAAGTGACGCTGACTTCCGCAGTCTCCACGTCGCAGATCCCGGTGTTCAAGGTCCACGTGTGTCGACCAAGGGGAAGTTTAACAGCGGGGATCTAAACAATAGCATGAGTCAGTCAAGCATGACACACGGAATGTGCTAATATATAAAAAGTTGTTCCTCTTCTCTACACGAGAAGGTTAATCAATTCAGTACACACATATGACGTCAGGGGAAAACAAAGTGTTGTGGAGAATCAGGCATGAAATCATAATAAAGCTGAGATCACCTTCTTGACTAAGGCCGAACTGTCCTCACCCCAGGGGCTGACCAGACTCTGGAGGATCCAATCCCCGTTCCTGTCCTCCACTCCTTCCTCCTCCTCGCTCACGTTCTTGTAGATCTTGCTGCCGAGAGGACCCCTGAGCGAAGACCGCGCGATATTTTATTACATTGATCCTTTCACGTAGTTCCGACGCTCACATGAAGACGACTTCGCCAGTAAGTTTGTCCGCCCTGGCGAAGAACTTCGTGTCGAACTCCTCCTGGCCGGAGCCGCCGTCGCCGTCGCCTCTGTGGGTCTGCAGCCAAGATTTCTCGCACAGTCCGCGGGCTCTTAGAACGGCTGTGTTGGGGGAAGAAATCTGCACTTGGGGTCCCAAATCAGCATGACCTCGGGGTCTTACGTCTTTTTCGAGTCAACATGCAGACGGAACACGCGTTCGGGTCGTTTCCACACTTCTCCACGATCGTGGCGTTGGGCAAAACATGATGCGGACACTCTTCTTGATCTCCACCATTGGCGCCACCGGCGCCACTTCCGCCACCACCGCCGAAGGCGTTGACTCCCGGAGGAAGGAAGTTGAACGGCTTCCCGGTCAACGGGTCAATCGGCACGTTGCCGCCCTTGCCAGACGAAGGGTCCGGCTTCTTGGAGTTCTCCAGCCACACCACGAACTCGTCATTGATGAAGCAAGATTGCTGAATGCGAATTTCGTCAGTGAAGAGAATTACTGTATTTATTGAATGACTCCCGTGTCTACCATGTTAAGCGGTGTCTTGTGCAGTTTGATCTCTTCCTGTCCGTCGTCTGCGTACCCGTAGACGGCGAAGTCGAGGACCCGAGGAATCCTGGAGCTGATGAACACATCCTCCGAGAACTCGTCCAAGTCGCCAACTTTAGCCAGATCTGGGATGGAACCACCCAGCTGAGTGCAGAGCTTGAGAGAAATGCAAAACTGCATGAAATTTGCACGAAGAAATACAAAAAAGAGCTGTGCTACCTGTGTGTGAAACTCCTTGGACTTCTTTCTGTAGATGGGCAACAAGTAATGCTCCTGCTTCATCTTGCTGGTCTCCCCCTCGGCCGGCACCTGACAAACTTCTCTGTAGTCATAGTAGAATCCGACGGGTTGGGCGCCAGGGTCAATCTCCACCTCCGGTTCAGGCGGCTCCGCCGGTTCGGTGGCGTTGCCGGCAGCATCTGTTACGTGACACACACAAAGAATATGAGCGTCGGTCGGGCATTTCGCAAAAGTCGATCCGAATTGATGTACCTGCCTCCGGCGGCGGTTCCGGCGGATCTGGAATTACCATGGGCTTCCAGACTCCCTCCTGCCACGACAATTGGGTGGAGGAGCCCTCATAGAGGTTAGGGTAGCCCTATTGGTGGCAGAATGCAATTGTAGGCAATAGGTGTGCGTATGTTGCTGATACGCAATATATACAAGACAGTGTATAAACAATATGCAATTACGTATACCTCTATACCTATTAAGCTGGTTTGAAAAGGTACTATTTTGGAAAAAGTTTCGAGCCTGGGTTTTGACCCTTGGCTATGATATTAAGATTTTTCTATAACTATTTTATCTAATGGGATGATGGCTGGGGTTGCTCCAAGGTGAAAGTTACTCTATTGAAAACTGCTTTAAAGGATAAAGTAGACTAGAGTATTTACCAAATCTTCGAGATAAAAGATTAAAACCATGTAATGCAGGATATTTTTCTACCACTTTTTAGTTAATTATGCCAACACTAAACAAGGAGTCCCAGTGTGCAGCGCAGAGCGCATGTCTAAGCGCAGCTTTTGTTGATACAGAGCAAAACATGATTCCACATGTGGACTAAACTGTGGCAGTCGATAATGATCGATTATGGATGGTAACAATTGACTTCAGTTCTCGTCTGGGTATAATTCGTTCCCTGAAAATGGTGAAGAGCGAAGTCAAAGTGTTTAAAGTCACCAGGGACAACGTTGGAATTGCATCAGTGCCGTCTGTCCCACCAACATCTGCAGGGGCTGATGGGTCTGTCAGCTTCATTGGCCTTTACTCTAAACTTGATGACAAAACCATTTATGATTTCTTTGTTCTGTGTTAAACTTCTGGCAGGAAAAGTAAAAAACAGCTCTCAATAGCAGCATTCGTCTCTTCCAAAAATATTTGTGCACTCTAGCATCATCCCTGCCATGGATTATAGTCGATTCGATCGGTTTTGTTGGTCTACGAATGGATGTTTGACAAAGTCCAATAGTAAAATGTTGCTCGGTTGCTGAGCGAGCGCGTGGCAGCACCGAGCCCAAGGTAGCGCGGGGCACAAACTTTGCATGGGATTCGGGTGGGTAGTGCCGATTTTGCATGGGGCAGGACTTATGCAATCATAATTAAATGTCTTAATCTTGCTTCGCAGCAACTACAGTAAAACCGGGTCTGAGTTGATCTATGTAAGACGAATATCACTGACCGTTAATCACAGATTTTAATGAATTCATTATTAACATGCTGTATTTCTTTTCCTAACGGGACAATAATGATGGACCAATGTTACTCTGAAGAGTCGGGCTTTGAGCTCATCAGGCTGACAAAAAGCCCGTCCGATTATTTGATTCTGGGGCTCGGGCTGATCCAGATGTCATCCCTACTTTCAAAATGGGCGGGCAGGAAAAGGCAAAAAGGTAGCATTAAACTGAGCGGAAAAAAACCCGAAAACTTGATTTTGTGCATAGCAAAGAGCAGCAGAGCAATTGTGACTCTATTTCAGGGATCGCTAGAGGTCCCTGCTCTACTAAACGCTTTTGACTGTGTGCTTATATCGAAGGTTGAGTGTATTGTAACGAGTGCATGGACCTGATGCGATGCTTGGCGGAAAAGTGGTTCTTTTCTTCGCAACACAACCATACAAGCGTCAGAAGCTTTAAAGTTAAAAATCCAAGCTTGCCTGGGCACATGACGCCAGAACCTTGAGCTCCTTCCTCGGCAGCGGCCGGTCCCACAGCCTGAAATGGGCGACCTCCCCGGCAAAGGCCTCGGCCGACGTAGGCGGGTCCGTCTGACCCAACACGACCAGCGTCAACTCCGTCAGCTGTGCAGTCACCCCAGATTCTACACACGAAGAAATTGTCACACGTGGACATCTCGACCAAGGACGCGAGCATGATCATCATTGAGACCGGCAGCGGCCTTTCCTAAGGCTGCTGTCGTTTACCAATTGATAAGTGACTCTTTGAATGGGCCCACTTTCCTGCAGCTCGTGCACATGACGAATGAGACGCCAAGCTTAGCAAACTTGTTTGACTGCTGAACGCGCAAACTTGTACTCGTTGTGTGCTGTAAACGCTTCTTTTCTTCGCCTTTTTTCTGGCTCAGGCGATTCTCATCTAACTCGACTTTGCATTGTTGACCAGTGACGATGAAAAACATTCTTCTGGCGCGAAAATGAGGCTGCTGCCTTAAGTAGCACATCTGCAATGTAACGTTACGTTTGCACTGGTGAATTCTCAGTTGGCACGATTCTGGTCCCACTTTTTTCGTCCAGTTATGAGCGCTCAACGTAGACTTAGGCCCAACTCTCGTATCCATATCAAGACCCCTTTTTTTGCCCCTACATTAGTTTTGCATCCCGCTGAGACCTTTTTTGCACGCCGTCAATTGGCCCCTGTGCGCCAAGATGACGGAGAAAGATACCGTGAACGCAAAAAACACTTTTGCAGCACTGCGAGACTCTTTCAGTGGACTCCTCTGGAGCAAGTCTCGAGATCATCAGCTGATGCGGCTATCAGAAAAGAGTGGATGGTGGCTGCCACACGTAAAATACTCCCTCAATCAGCCAGATTTATTGCTGCTTTTTCTCTTCAAGCTCGTTGAAAGGAAAAAAGAAAAGGCTGCATACACCCGTGGGCCTGCTCAGGCCCATCCTCTACTCCCGGAGTAGCAGACGTAACACAGGTCAACGCCGATGAAAAAGTGCCCCCCATTCTGTCAGTGCGGGACCTGCTCGGGCTCGGCAACAACGCACCGTATGTGAATTGCCAAATGATTCGGGACGTAATGATGAGGTCCATTTGCACTTGTCGTCCTATGTCAGAAGAGAGAAAAAAAGTGCGCGCAGAAGAGTGCAAACACTTGGGATGGAGGAGGAGTCAAAGCCAGACTTGACTGATTGCTTCATCTTGCCAAGACGCAATTTTTGTGACTGACGCCAGCATTGTTGGATCCCCCGTCACTCACCCTGTCCTTTGGGCTCTCCGTTGACGAAGAACTTGAGCTGCTTCAAGTCCGCGTCCTTCTCCGGCTTCTTGACGAAGCAGATGTGCTCCCAGGCGTACAACCGGGGCAACCAGTCGAAGCTGACGCGGGTCAGCTCGTCGCTGTCGTCGCTCACGGAGTACTTGAAGTAGATTTGGCCTTTCGTCTCGTCCACGCCTGACAATGGTCACAGCTTTAAGCACGATTTGTACACCTTTTGACGAGAACAAAGACAAACCTTCTCCTCCGAGTGAACAAATATTAGCTCAGCCTCGTCGAATTCGCCCTTATACACAAAAACAGATTTGCTTGGGGATATGCAAAGTATCCAGGACTGTGGAGCGGTCAACATTGGCTCCTTGCCCAGCGACAGAAACGAGAGAGAAGAGGACTGCGGTCACACCCAGGCACTGAGCCAAAGATCATAACACCAGGATCAGAGGCTTCAGGGCAAATAAACCGTATCCAGCATTGACTTGTCATTACAGCCCATGGGGATCAATTTCACTAGTCCCAAAGCGATCTGCTTCTACGAGGTCCTCTACCTCCAGAGCTCGAAAGATGCAAAGAAAAAACAGGTTGTAAAGTGACTTTCAAGCATAGATGTTCCATTGAGCCAATTTATCGGAACTTTTGAGCAGTTCCTAGTGACCGTTCTGAGAGAGTGGCCAGATTTTCGTCTCTTTGTCAACTGTACTCACGACACCATCGAGGAGCAAAACCTCACCACCTATTTTTACTTTCTTTCTTGACCTTAACTACCGAGATATGTCTGAAAATGGGGGCCAATGCACAAGTCATAATCAAGTTTGTAATGAACAAAAATTTCATGTCATACTTCATACGTACATATACGGGTCCATCAGCGTTAGAAGAGTCACTGTGACAAAAATTCAGCCGCAGACTCCATATGTTCATCTCTTCCCACCTCCTCCAGAGACATTCATGTAAAGTTTTCATATGCTTATTGGCTTTTTGGATGCAACCTGGACTGTAATGGATCTAACGCATCTTGCATATGATTGAAAACAACTGTTGTTCTGTCAACAGCCTCAACCTTAACCATAGCCCACACCAACTCAATAGTGCTGAATATGTTGTTAGGTTAGTTTTCTGTCTCGTCAGTACAGACAACCTGGAAATTAGTTCCTGGAAGACTAAAAGTTACAACGATTTCTGGTCTTTTCAAGGGTAACTTCGGAGCATCTGAAAAATTATAGCAATTTTGCTCCTCATTGGTGCCGCGCACTGTTAACGTTTGTGATACAGATTTTACATTGATGCTTCCTACCATTAGAGCAAATCCACCCTCTGCAGGAATGTGTATGTGCTCATTTTCCCTCTACATACACAAATGCACGCTGGGATGTCACGCATCGGTTGTCGTCTAACAAATATACTTTTAAGACTTAAAAATGGACCGCAGTTAACGAGTTGGGCCCCCCCTGTAACTCCTAAACCCCAGCATAGATGTTGGCATTGAGCAATTATGTTACTACATAAGGACAGACCTTTAGGCCCTTCAAAACTGCCTCGTCACTAAAATATGAAAGAGTAGGCAAAAAAGGAGGGGAGGGGAGAAGGCCCAAATAATCACTATTACCTATCACTACAGCTGTCTTGTTGATCTGGTAGCTGGCAAAGAGGACGTATTCTGGCCGCTGGAAGTGCGTGCGCAGCCTCAGGCAGACCGTGAACTCGGAGTCGTTCCCGGCCACTGGCGACTGGTGCAGGACAGGGGGCGGGGGCTTCTCCGTGGTCGTCGGTGGCGGCGGAGTCGTCGTCGGGGCCGCCGACGGATCTGACGACGGGGACGGAAGGGGCGGCGGAGGGGGCGGCGGTGGCGGCGGCCGCTCCTCTTCGGGCTTGAAGATCTCGCCGACTCGCAGGCCGCTTTGCACCGAGAATCCCGCCAGCTGAAACACCAGCTCCTCCTCGGAGATCTGAGCGGCCGCTAAACAAATGTGGATGTACAGGACGACGTGGTCGTAGCCGATAGCCGCGTTCACGGGCTGCTTCGTGGTTGTCACAGTTTTAAGCATTCAGGTGCAAGTTGTGCGTCGCATAATGGAGATTTATGGCATGCATTTGTTGCACACTTTTTGAACAGGAAGTGCGAATCCTGGCCAAAATTTATGCGCCAACAGCAAATTGCGTCAATTCTACGTTTTCCTTGCACCAAGCAGTCAATTTCTTGCGGTTGCGCGTACGTAAGCATTTTCGTTGCACGCAGGTGACCACAATATGTAAAAAGGCCAACACTGACAGATCAATGCGCTCCACCGCAGAAAGATGGCGCTCTCAGCATGAGTTGATCAGTGAGAACCAATAGAACTGCGCAAGTTGTTCAACATTTGGATAGTTTCACTATTATTGTACAGTATTCATCTATGTTGCAGATGAAATCCGAAATTAGTCAAAACGTGCGTGCGTTAACCAAGGATCCATTGGTCCTGAAAATAGGGCCAGAAAACTGGGAGGATCGAGACATCAGTGGAGTCCTGATCTCCAAAGTCGACTTTCAGTGCATCGTCCAAATCACAATGGTCGTGGGGCAGTGGAATTGGTGCGACTCGATACCAAATATCGCGATATCCAGGCACAGCACTACATATAACACGTGCAATGCTGAGAGAAGCGGTCCACGGGCCTTGAGGGTCGGCGTGGAGAAGACCAATCCTGAAGTTGTTCAACCAATTTGAATCTTTCATCAGCAAAAACATCATCTTCATTGCGCATTCAACATATCGTGTCGACCAAAAAAAAAAACCAAACCCGCCGCAATATTTGGTCTCAATATATCGAATATCGAGATATCGATTAATTTGACATGTCTTGGAAATTGGTCCGGTCCATTCAAGCACTGGCTGGGTCCTTGGTCACAACGCACTTGACTACGTACGGAAACATGGTCGTGTTGGCCCGAAGCCGGTGACTGTTTTCGGTTGTCAATGCCCAAGTACACGATATTTAGACACATGCAGACCTGGCCGGAACGCGATGCAGAAGACAACAAGGGCTGCACTTTCGGCCTTACCTCGTGCGATTTGAAGTACGGCCAAGAGAGCCCAACCGGCCCAAAACGACACCCAAAGCCTTCTCATGGTCCTCGCAGCAAGATAGGCAAGAATCTGCTTAAATGACCATGGCCGTGACCAACTTCTGCGGCCACAGCAGTCACCTCAACTGAAATTCACTTTAGCTGTTCTTCACTTAGCTCCTCTTCGGGTCAGCTTGAGAATTGCACTAGACGAAGATGGCAAAAAAGATGCAAAAAGGAGGAGGAGGAGGAGGAGGCGCGCTCACTCCACAGAAGTGGGCCCAGGGCCTCTTCTCAGGCCGGAGCGAATCCAGGCAAAGGCGAACGCGTGTTTTGCCACACATGAACACGACCGTTGTTGGTCAGTCAACGTCTGACGAGCTTGCGTCGCTCGTATTTATTTTAGGGCCATTTTCAAGCCGACCTTTTTTTTGAGGCACTTTCGCACACTTTTTTTTGCACGCGCCAACACAAACATTCCTTTTCTGCTCATGCGATGACTTCTTCGGTCTTATACTTTAGCTGCATAATGACAAAGGATCAGCGTCCTCCCCAATACGGTCCAATATTTGACTTGAAGCGGGCTGGGAGGTGTTGCTGCACTGCAACAAGTGAGGACCACGATCAAACAACAACGCAGTCCAACAGATTGTGAGAAGTCATCATGTTCGGCCAGGGCGACCAAAGTTTGGAAGGTCAACTTGAGCCAGAACGCGTCTGGCGGCCTCAGCACCGCCAGCTGCTGCTCTGTGACTGCGCTAACTTGCTCAAGTGCACTGCACCTTATGTGGTGTCCAATGTGTGTCAGAGCAATCACCATGATGCGTGCGTACGTACGTTCATGTACGTACAACGAATGGACTTGACACGCCGGTGGTGACTGACACGCACTCTGTCCGACAGGTTCAACTCCATGGAGTACAACACAGTCAGCCAGTACAGGCTCTACGCTGAACTCGTATGGAGTCTTGCGTACAAGATCCCATTTCATGTGCTACTTGGAGGACTGTCTGAGGCTGAGCTCATTGCACAAGTCGTGGCTGACACATTGAGGTGAAAGGACAGATCAGAACTTGACTTGTTGGAAAGATTCGACTCTTTTAAGGAAGTCGCTTTCGTGCAGTTGAAACATTGTTCTGTTCAACTCACTGTTACAGCTCAACTGACATTTTAGAATTGCCTGATTTTGGCGCTCACAGGCTGGAAGTTGAACGATTCGAAAGCCTTTAGCAGAGCATCTGCTTCACTCTTAGTCTTGCAACCTCGCCAAAGTAGCGTGCAAACATCTGATGCAAATCTTTGCTCTTGGACAGATTTGCAAGTCTCTTCACTTCTGGTCAACTGGTGGTAGAAGCGTTCAAGTCAGTTACTGCGAGTTACTTAGGGCACTGAAGGCTTTAACCGCAAATGACTGACGCTGTATGAACTTAAGCGTCTGTGTACGCCAACAGTCATATCTTTCTTCACCTTGGCGTTTCACATCTGAACTACCAGAAAACGTTCCAACCACTTGTTTTTGCACCCGCAGAAACCAGAATGTGAAGAACTCGTTGGAAATTTGCACCGAGAAGTTACGCGATCTCCTTGGCCCCAGGGTACGATTTAATAAGGCATTAGGGAGAGTTTGCACATGCGAATTCGTACCCACTGCTGGTGATCGTGCGGAAACGCCGAGGTCATCCTGTACGAAGCTCACTGGCAAATATGGCTGAAGCAGAAGCATCAGCGGTTGCCATATTTCATGTCGGGCCTCGTGGTTGCTCAACACCCTAACCAGGCATTGGCTGCAGTGTGAGTGTGTTTTAAGAATCAAATTGAGTGCAACATTATCACCCAGACAGTGACGACGGTGTAAAAAAGGGCAGTTTCAATATCTAAAATATGACCAGAAGACTTGTGCTGGTCCAGCTCGACTTCTTGAGCACCGACAAGATCACTGATAAAAAAGTCCCACTTTTCATGGGAAGCCATAACCTGGCCTTGGGGCGCTACAGTAGTATCATACTTGATAAGGCACTGTAGCATTTGATAAGTATAGTCACACTTATTTGGACGTACGGTACAGGGCCGTGATCGATCACTACTGCAAGCAGCGCCGAAGAAAGTGACGCACCAGCGTCACTGCTCAATGGGTCGATCAGGTGCAAAATGGCTGCGTACAGTGGGGCATGATTATTTATGAGGCTAGTTCAAAAAGACACTTTCTCTGAAAAGTGATGCGTAGAAGGCGGCCGGAATGTCGTGTGGGCCTTTAAGCCCAGACATAACATTGAGAACATTCCAAAATTCACTTTGAACTCACAGTTTTCTAACAAAAGGTCAGCAATAGAGATGCGCGGGGCAAGGCAACAATTTATTATAGTCTGTGTTTGGTTGAACAAACTTCAGCTTTCTTGTGCTGTCCGTCTGTTTCGACCATCTGGCATTGACCAGTGTTACTTTTTGCAAATCCACCCTGCATCGAAATTGTGACTGTGCTCAATAAATTGTGCTCCAGCGCTGGTCTCGCCTCAAATGACGCATTTACTTCGCACAATTCTCCGCTTAATGAGTCCTTGAGCACCGATAACAGGTCAAATGAACGGACACCAATGATTTTGTGCTGCTCGACAGCTTTGAGAGGAGGACCAACTACAGGAGGATCCTTTTGTTAAGCAGCGGACACATTGTATGAGTGGGAAAAATGGTGTCGTGCCAAAAGTCACCCCCTGCCAAGCTGGACTCCGCCAACACGTGCAATCCCATTCGTGGGCCTCATCCTTGATGAGGTCATTTTGACCGGGGCCCAAGTCTGACCCAGTTAGTGGACTTCACTGCGTTTCTCTGACGTCAGAAGAGTTAAAACATTGCTAACGGTTATTAATCATAGTATGAAACTTTTTACGATGTCTGGCATCGATGCAGTCACAGTATAACCTAGCGTCGTTGCGGACAAAGACCAGCCCAGCTTCAACAAGACCAACGTGCCCAAGCTCCTGACTGACTTCTGACTACCGATATAAATGCTTAAAAATGTTACGTTAGTGCGCATCCCGAGCAGGCCTAGGTGATGCAGCATTTTCCCCCCCGATATAGTAGTGACGACCTAGAATGGTCGTGGGTGACCACTAAAAGCGGAGCTAGATTTATTTGGGTGAGGAGGAAGTGACTTTATCGGCCTTCGGGCATCTTTTCAAAGAACCTGTCAACCGTGGATCGGCTTAGTTTGCACTGCAGCCACGGTCTGGGCTGTTTCGGGCTGTTTTGGCCTGGTATTGGGACGCAACGCGGTTATTATGGGCGTGGAGGGAGGTTCGTCATCATATGCGGGTGAAATCACCAAATATAAGCTAGAAATGGACTGTCTCTATCAAAGTTGACCACTGGAAGCTATAAACGGGATCACTACATGGTGACACTGTGAATAACTAAATAGCTAAGAGAGCTATTTAGTCCGTCTTGTCACAGTTGAGCTGCGGACGAACCATTGCGACGCTCTAACTGTGTTACATCAAATAAGTACAATGCGTTGCGCAAAATGCCGACCTTAATCTGAGCAACTTGCAGATGCTCCCGCAGGGATGGGAGATGAGCACAATGACGAAGTTTCAGCATCTCATCTTCCCCCAGGAAAGTGACTGAGAGTTATGACGCCCCAGATAAGTTTGTTGCTATGGCGCCATCTTGATTAATGATGATCCCTAAGAAAGCTGGAGCACCGTAGACTCAGCTTGACGTGCTACCATTTAAGATGTTAACTCACAATTTTGGGGGATCACCCATTCAAACTAGTCTGTTGCTTCCATGTCAGATTCTGGGTCACATTTTAAGCCCTTCCATGACTAGAAGAGATTTCATCGGTCAGGGCACCATAAGAGTGGCGACCACGACGAGGATGACGCAGCGGTGATGCTGGCAGAAGGAGGACGTCATGGAGGAGACGATGAATGAGGATAAGATGGAGCTGACGACATCAGACGCAGACAACGATGACCTTGACGATCCACGTGTTGTGTTACCTTGGGAAGAATAGTCAAAAGGTGAGCAGTCCTTATTCCTTGTCAAGTTTCTCTCGACGTCAGCTGCCAGAAAAAGGTAAAATGAACCTGTTGCAGTGGAAACCGATTATTGTGACAGCACAAAGTGATCCTATGAATGCATCGCCAAACAGTTGTAGCAGAGTCAATCCTCTTTACCATCTTTGCCGTCAGTACTTTTCGCGGATATGACTTCACTTCAGGCACTGAACTGGAACGTTTTGACTCCGTCCCTGTCTTCGTCACAGTGACGCCCTTCAGTTCTCCTGTCAGTGTCACGAAACCTTGCGACCTCATCCACCCTACGAACGAATGGTTTTTCCTTTCTTGAGCACCAGAGTGGGCTCAGTTTAACCCATGGGGCATGGGTTATGGGGCATGATTGAGGCATCTTGTGGGGCACGATTGCCTCAGAAGAATTTCAGCCAACTTCATCAAGAGTCACCCCCTGAAAGTGCCAAAATTCCTGCCTCTTCAGCTGGCCTCCTTTGAGCACCATAGCATCAAAATGGGCCACTCCAGCATTGAAAAACCTCTGTGCTCAACACTGTGCCCAAAAATCAGATTGACTCCTTTCACAGCAATTTCCACCTCAACTCGTCCCAGTACAGCCAATGAAATCAAGTACTGACGAAAGTACTAACGCCAAGGGCTATATTTTCCGTAAAACTTAAAGCTTACAAGAAAGGTCAGTCGTGGAAACGTCCATGTCCAAGGCGACCACGCGAAGGCAAATATTGCTATAAATTGTATTGAAATTGCTTGTATTTCACAACTCACAACTTGCTCAAATGTGGGTATGCGCGCACAAGCGTATGAGCTAGCATCGATGATAACTAAATTTACTAGATAACTAAATTAAACTACCATAACTAAATTTTGACATTTAACGTTACTATTGAGTGATAAGGTTAGGAAAGGCCAGACGTCGAAGCGAACACTTGCAGACAGACAGAATTGCAGTTACAACGTTAGCAGTTTTTGCATACGCCGGTAACTTAATGCGCTGGTGCGCTGCATGCACAGACAGTGCAGGCGCTGCCACGCCAAAGTTTGCCAAAGTTACTACACACACCGTTCGTACTGACGCCAGCCAAGCGGTCACGAGTCCGCTAGTGCTATAAATAATAGGCGAAATGCTGCATATTTAAGACCATCGTCATACCTGTGTTTGATATTTCTCAGTCAACAATTCTCAGACGCAGAAAGCAACTAAGCATTCAATACAGGAAACAAAACTAGTACATGAAATAGTCCCGGACTCAAAAATGAATCCAGACCCAGCTGAAATGACATTTCTGAGGACCTTTCCAACAAGGTGATGGGAGCCACTTTCCGCTCGATGGCAGCTCTGTGCGTGGCAACTCCAGTTATTGCTTCTGCAGTTCCGCAGGTACGCGATGCCTCAACCAGAGGTGCTGCTTTGGAAAGGAGACAATCCAGATGTTATTGTGGCAGGAAACCCTCCCAAGGGAGTGGCCCCATTTTCATCTCAAAGGATGACGACGCTGTCCACAGTCATCTGTGCGAGAAAATACTTGAGGAAGCATCTGAGTCCTTCCATTGACAAGTTTAAAACCTCTCCAGAAGAAACTTTGTTCTGGTCACACCGGGTCTTGGCACATCATTCCAAGATTGTCCCATACTTTCTGGATGATGAAGAAATCCTGTTTGTGAAGAAAAAAGAAAATCTGCCACAGATCCAGCCGATTGAACTGTTTGGGACTGCTTTGAAGAAGGAAGTCCATGCCAATAAGTGGACACGATGAAACAAGGAGAATTTGGTCAGAGGAATTTGAGAAAAAGCCAGACTTGAGACCGGAAGAACTTGGAAGCAAAATCCCCTGGAGGAGGTCATGACCCCGACCAAGTTGTTGCTTGGCTCCCCCTGGCTGCTGGGCGCCAACTCCATGCAGCCCTGGGCGCAGCAACTTGGCGAAGCTCAAACTGGTCGCAATTGTCTGAACTATCACCCATAGATCAGACAATATCCAAAAGCAGGATTGCTGCTGCTGTGGGCAGGAATGAGCGGAGTTCTTACATCTAGAGTCAACTTGCCCTGCACTTGCGAAGCAGAGGCCTTCTGCTGCCTGAACCACACACACCTCAACAGCCTGTTCAGGTTCATGACGCACTTGGAACAGGCTAGGGATGAGGGGGGAGGGAGATTTCATTCGTGAGTGCGATCGCCAAACGACAAGGTATAGATCACTCCCCTCACACGTCCTGTGGGCCCCGTGGGCCCTGTGGGCCTTCCACAAACAGAAAGCAAAGCCTTCTGAAGCCGTCATGACAGAATACACCAAAGATGACGTCCAAAATCTTTTTTCCATAAGAGTCCCAGGGCTACGCTCAGTAGAAGCCGCTTATAAGAACACCATCGTTGTAATGAGCGGTCTGACCTTGTTCATTAGAGCAACAGAAGAAACGTAGCAGTGTAATCGTGCATTTAGAGCCTCGAGACGGGGCTCATAAAGTCATTATGTCTTCAGATGTTGATGCCACGTTTTATCTTCAGTTCTCTTGTCCAACCCCGTCTTACTCAGGTTTGGATTTTGAAGTTCTTAAAATTATGCAGGCTTGATTTTGACTATTTTTGATGCAATTTTGGATGGAAACCGATCTTAAAAGCAGGTTTGAGTGTTCATATATGCAAGGGATTTCCCACAGGAAGTGCACTTTGATTCTGCTCCTCAGAGATCCGTTCTTGTCCGCGGATTGTTCTTATAAGCGTTTTCTACTGTATCAACATCGTACGTCATAGAAAATTGGAATTATGAGCAAACGCAACAATTCTGGAGTTGGTTGGACAGGTCCTCATAAGGCCCCTGGAGTAATGAATGACGCTTGATGACATTAATGAAACTCAGCACAAAATGGGTGACGATTGCAGTTTCGCTGAACCGTGGACCAAAAAGTACAACAATTGAATCATCTTATTCCCGGTTGCAGCTCCCAATGAGCAGGACTTTCTTCCTCCAGAGGTCCGGCATTTTGTGCAATTTCTGTCAAGCATCTGCATTGCAATTTGCCATCATCTGACTTGGCCCAAGTGTTGAGCGAGTCCTTTTCTCATCCAGAAGCACGGACGCAACTCAAAGTCTCACTTATCATCATCGAAACCGCCAAGTACAAGCGGACGCTTTCTGGGACGGAGGCAGGGGATAAAATTCACTCTAGAGTGTTTCTTGGTCTGTGACGTCTGGATCTGGACCATATCTGGTGTGAGGCTGTCTTTGGACCCCTGGACGGTTATAAAACGGAGAACAGATCTGACCTCGGAAAAGTTATAGGGAGGGTGCTAAATCTGACCTTGGAGATCCCCAAGGGGGTACTTTAGTTCCTCCAAAAAAAGAGACTTTTTTTGGACAGAAGGAGACCCCGAAAAAAAGTTTATAAAATAAAAAAAGTTTAGCACCCCGTCCCCCCCCCAAAAAAAAACTTGAGGAGGACATGTGGACAGATTTGGCCTCGGAGGTCATAAATTGAGGTTGACGATTTTGTGGTCGTGAAGTATCTTCAACTTCACTTAGTGAATGACCCTTCCATGGGCAAGGACTGCTTGAAGCGCATGGACCGTGTGAAGCACATGGGCTCAGTTTAGCTTTGCAGTGACCCGAACAGTTTGGGTGGAAAAGCTCAAGTATAACATATACCATACGTGAATTAAGCTGTCAGGGCTGTAGAAAAGAGCTTTTCTCTTTATTTGCAAACAACTGACTGCTACTGCTATGTTCGAAAGTAATGTGGGAAGCCCTGGTGTACCTGTAAAGCATTGGCACTTCTGGTTCGAACTGAAGGCATTGCCAAATCCCTTTTAAAGGGGCCTTCTTCACCCTTCTCCACCTGAAAGATCTCTCAAGTCGGGAACCTCCTCGCCAGCTTCCGGACCGCTTCGGCCGTAAACGTGGGGACTTTCTGGAGCTTCTCCTGTATCACAGTGCAGTGCGAACTCTGAACAGCTGGGGCAATTTCTTTATATTCCCCTTCGGTGAGAATCACATTTCCGGCCGTTATCTTTCATTGCGACTTAAACGGGGAGTGAGTGAGGCTTCCTTCGCTCAGACACGATGTTCGAGTCATGTCTCTTGCGTGGTTTTGTCTTCGGACTGTGATTGTCGCCTTGTGCGCCCTGAGAAAGTTCTGGTTGGAGTCGGGGGAGTCCGAGTTGGTCGCGTTCTTTGCCCTGGCCGTCTTGACCTACGTCGTGATCCTGCTGGTACTCGGTCGAATAAGGAAGTTCTTCAAGAAGAGGTATTCACTTTCATAAGGAGAGGTCGTCCAAGACTAACGACTCATTTCTGCCAGGATTTTCTACAATCGCATGCGCCACGCGCCGCCGGTGCTGCTGGGGGCGCCTCCCGTCGACCAGCTCCAGTTCGCCCACGCCAATCGGGTGGAGGTGTTCGAGCTGTTCGGATCCACCCATGAGCTCGTCCCCAAGGAGGGCTAAGATGTCACTCGAACTCCTGGCAGACTTGCTGGTCTCGTTGGTGCATGCCGCAGCCTCCTTGTGGATGCTGTCCAAGCGCACGGTCAACGCCAACGTCGTGGTTGTCCTGGCCGCATCCGCAGCACTGCTCAGCGTCAGCATGAGCAACATACTCATATGTGCGAGAAGAAAGAGATCCAGACGCTCTGTGAATTCCGTCGAGGTCATCGAGAACTGCGACATCGGCGAGGCCGACGAGTCCACTTCTCTGCTCTTTGCTCACGAGTACGACGACCTCTGGCCCAACTGCACTGCTTACGACAACAGGGCTCGTGTCGGGCTCCCGCCACCTCCTCCATATTACTTAGAAAATGCATGATTAATCGACCCCTTCTCACATTGGACTGTGACCCAAAAATGACTATTACCGTAATCATCATGATAATGTCCTGCTCGCAGCAATTTGTAGTCTTCAAAACACTTCAAGACTTTTGCCGTTATCCAGGTAGGAAAAAGAACAACCAGGCTGCTCTTGTTGCGTTAATAAAACAGGCCTTTTTCATATTGTGCTTTCCTTCTCAGACATTGGGCGTCTAAAATGTTCACATTATAATTGATTTCCTGTCTGCCTGCGGCCAGAACTAACTCATCATCACTGCGGTTGGATTTTGCAGTGAAGGCAAGCGTAATTTTGGGAATTTTCTTCTGACGAAAAGCCCGACTGATCTTGGAACAAGCATGCGAGCAAGAGATCGAGGTTATTGGAAGAGCTACTGAATGAGAGCTTCTCGTGATAATCAGCTCAGGTGAGTGCTAAAGCTGCGCACCTGAATAGTTCAGGGATGGGTTCATAGTGACAGCGACCTTCAGCCAGCGATACTTTGTCCATGTGTGCAGCGCATCATGCTGACCGCCGCGTCACTGGATGCAGAAGCACATGCTGCACTACGTACGCGCCACGTACCTGCGTGAGGAGATGCTGAACTACACCGCAGTCGCATGACGTCTCTCCTGTCCTAAGAGACGCCCATCGCCTTCCCGCGGTCACGAATATTTGGTACAGTGGGTGCCTCGTATATGACAATTCAGGAGTTCCACATTGCATACATGGGCCCTAATTGAGTAGGCCTCGACGGAGCGCAGAAGTGGGCGTGCAACAAAGGGTTAACGCACTTGCAACGACACCATAAGAAGAACACTGATAATAGGAAAATCGTTGCTGCTTTCTCTCCTCGGTCTCTCTGTGGCACCCCGAGCACACGCACGCGCACACACACTCACATGCTAAGGAACAGAGCAGCAAGGACGTCTCCGTTATTGGATATTCAACAGTTGAACGTGAGCTAAAGATAATGAGCCTCGTCGTGACGCGGTCTTCTGATCCCTCGATGCTGTCGTCGAGACCCCCGTTCGCCCTCTTCTTCAGGGAGTCCGACAAAATCGTGGTGGACGAGAACAAGGAGCGAAAATTTCAGGTTTGACACGCCTATGTAGTCTAGTCAAGGATGACCTCAGTGTCATAACAACTGTTTGGAATGAAGGAATGGAAGAGACGCAACCTGGAGAGGATGAAGGCGGCCAACATCAAGCCCAAGGTGTACACGTTCAGCCGGCCACCGGCGGTCGTCAAAAATTAGTGAGTATAGGCCCATTGCTGGACCGCGCCAACGTGACCATCGTCATCGTTTGTTGCAGCGGCATCGGCTTCCAGAAAAAGGCTTCTTCCATCAATCCTTCAGTTGCTCCAGCATCTCAGCCTCGTCGGTGGAAAAACTTTGCGTGGTCCTCGCCAAGCAGTTCCCAGCATCACAAAAGCATCCCCTCCCCCAAACTGTTCCCCATCACCAGCTCCTCGCGTGGCAGACAAGACCTCAATCGCAAAAAGCGCAAGAAGCGCTTGACCAAGTCGAGGGCCAGGGAGAGATCGACCAAGATCCTGAGCAAGTTGGAAGATTCCAACAGCTCTGAGGAGCGCGACTCCTCTCTGGCAATGACCTCGTCTGCGCCCTCGAACAAGAAAAGGCGGACAGCAACCGAGATGACGACGCAAGCCAAACCCGTGAGGTTCATCAACGCTGAAGAGAAATCTTCGAAAAAGAGGCCGAGAAAGGACGACGACAGAAAACGATTCGACCGCGCTCTGAAAGAATTGATCACGGAGGTACTTGAACACTCCATATGTGAGGTTAGGAGCGAAGAGAGACATCTCTCAGCTTGTCAGGATGACCACAGGACGATGCTTTTGAAAGCTTGAACACTTCACACATGCCACGTACATTCTTGACACAACTAAGCAAACAGTTACAAAGCAACACTTAGTTATGATGTCCCGACCTGATAAAACTATAAATTCATACATTACTCAAAGGAAACCTGCCGACAGATATTAAATAGGGAAACGTTCTATTATGCTAGTGACAACAAATAGATCAGTTGCTTTCTTCTTGACCCAAAGACGTACTAGAATCAAACTTTGCCAGTCGACGACGACGCAGTTGATCCTGCTCGCTGTTCACTTCTTCATCCTCTTTCTTATCCATGGTAGCGATGATCTCGTCGGCAAGTAGGTCTGCTGCACTCGTTTCCTGCGCGGCTGGTACATCAGCAGTGGCTGCCGCCGTGGCCGCCGCCGTGGTCGCCGCCGTGGTCGCCGCCGTGGTCGCCGCCGTGGTCGCCGCCGTGGTCGCCGCCGTGGTCGCCGCCGTGGTCGCCGCCGTGGTCGCCGCCGCGGCCGT
>JAAUXU010071639.1_pt1 | contig 31473 bp, 38 predicted proteins | sample 7278151 | NCBI WGS metagenome assembly JAAUXU01 (sample SAMN14350113, study PRJNA611818) | marine sediment metagenome | isolation source: surface marine sediment (1.8m) | place: French Polynesia: Moorea | collected 2018-08 | reverse complement strand
GTCATGCCCGTGGCTAATCTGGACTGTAGTGTGTGTGTGTGTGTGTCTGTCTGTCTGTCTGTCAGGCTATGGGAACCACATAGGCGGGGACTACAGAGGCACAGACTGAACAGGCAGTGACTTTATAGTTATGGGCTTCGTTGGAACTACCAGCGAAGTGAGTCGGATCTGCGAGTATTATGTAAAAATAAATTACTTAAAGAATAAAGGCCATGCTTACATGGCTGTGTGTGTACGTGCATGTGTCTGTCTGTCTGTCGGTCGGTCGGTCTGCTGCGCTAAAGCTGGAAAAGGGCTGAAGGCAGACACATCGATGAACCTAACCAAACATATTGTGAGTCAAGAGCCAGAGGAGTGTATTGCGTGTTCTTCAATGAATTTATGCGTTGATCGAATAAGACATTGGGCAGGAAAATGTCCATGTTGGTTTCCGCACCCCGTACAGTATTCTTCTTTTCGCCTCATCCAAGTTGCTGTGTCTCCATCATTGAAAGGTGATGCGTTGTCGGCTCTTTGTAGGAATTCCCTCCCATATTTTCCTGGCCAGCTTTTTGTAAGTGTCTTCCAAGTCCTCGAGGGGAATTCGTGTATCCACGACGATGATCCTGCGTGGGTGCACGAACAATCTGAGATACTCAAGCAGACAAGGGCTTTTGTGCGCACAACCTCTCAGTGGGAAGAGGGACAGAGCTGTTTCTGTGTATGAGCCAGTCCTCATGAAGCCGATGGATGCCCTGGAGGAATTCTCGCGTCATCCCCTTCTCTTCTTTTCTGCCGCGCTTGGCAATCCGCTCCATCACCACGTCAGGGTCATTGCGCAGATAGACTGGACAACAACGACATTGAGGAGACAGCCGACTTCATGACTGCTCAGCACCTGTGAGATCCGTGGTCGTGTCAAAGCTGGACTCCTGGCGAAGCATGTCAAACCACTGATCCAGGATGGCGTACTCCACGTCCTTCAGAGCTCCTGCTACTTGTCGCAGGTATTCGATGAAGACAGCCCTGCAACTCCACAGTGAGCGCTCCATCACCTAGGGCAAAGCTCGGACCAGTCGCTGGTGGAGTACACGCTACTCTCGGCACTGACTGTGCACACCGTATTGACTGTGTTGATCCATCACGGCAGAGCAGAAGAATTACAATTGAATCCGGGTGTACCGACCGCTGGGGACCGGGACAACATGGACGGCGTTAAGTCAGTATGTCCAGAGGGACGGGGAAAAGAGTGAAAAAGGTTAGCATTGAGTCAGGTGCTCTATCCGGAGTAGCTCTCTGAGTTTGGATCAGGTATGACGACATAAGCGGAGCTCCGGTTTATGTGAGGATGGGATATCCGGATTCGACAGTATCCAGTCAAGTAACTGGGCAAGGGCCCTGGTATCAGGGCAGATCCATTTTGGACAGAGAAGACCCAAAAGGGGCCTCGTGAGGATTGGGACATTTCCAAATTGGTCCGCCGCTTTCATGCAGTTCTGACGTGGAGTGGATCAGTAGAGTCGACACGGTGCTCACCTTGTGCTGCACACTGTGCTGCCATTTCCTGCACATGATGGCGGGTGTTGCAGTGCAAATGAGCAGCAGACTGTGCTTCATCATTTTATGCAGAAGGTCGTGTGGAGCAAAGAGCTGAGCAATAATACCTCATGTTTACCTTGGCTACTCCTTCCGTCTTCAAGTGCTCCTCAAGCATTGTATTTAGCACGTAAGCCTCCTGAAAAGATCATCCGTGGGTGCCACATTGACGTATCTTACGTACAGTGACGTCGGCACCCAACTTACATGCAGCATGGCCCACCTCTCGGGGTCATTGTACATTAGCCCCAAAATGTCAGTGCCATTCAAGTTGGTCCACTTGTCCACCGGTTCAGGAAAGGTCACGACACCAGGATATTCCTAAGAACCATGAATACAAAGCTTCTTCCCTACAGCAGGCCAATATAGTCATTAACCGGGGCATCAAGGCAATGCACCACATGGAATAAAAGCGTGCAATGTGCAATTTGGTACAGAGGAAACAGGCTCAACCTCATCAAGAACAATAGAGGCAAGGAGCAGACGACGCTCTAGAACAGTGAGGAGCTTGGTGACAATGATTACGAATATGACCCTTTTTGCTTCTGAACTTTGCCAGATTCGGCATGCACAGGTGGATGTAGTTGAGGTTGATGATCCCCTTGGAATTGTACTCTCTTCACTCTTTCTGGGCTTTTCGCATGTACAATGCACAATGCCTGGATGTATCTTTTGGCCTGAATTTTGAATGCACTTCGAATTCAAAAACTCGATCGGACTCTAAATCTTGTCCCCGCTGTCATGCTCAATCGGAGTCAAGTTACCGTCGCATTGTTGAAGAACTCCAGGAAGGTGCTCTTCCCGGTGCCAACGATCCCCTCCACATTGACAGTGAATGGACGGTTGACTTGGCCACACTTGGACACCCTGTCCGACAGCGGCCGCATCTGAGACCACTGACGCTCTATCGTCTTCCATTGAGTCTCACTGTAGCGGACATACAGTGCGCAACAAAAAAAGGTTAAACATTGCTCAAAACTCTGACTCAGGTGCTTCAAATTTCATGAAGTGCCCATGCTTGAGAAATGAAAAATAGTATTATTTGCTATTCTCAACGCCAGTGTCTTCTTAACCATATGGGTGATCCTGGAGTAAAGATGCGTAGAAGTTTGGTTTCTCATTCCTCACCAAAATGGTCTCAAAATCTCACACTTATCACGTGTGTCTGACCTTTTTTGTTGCAGGTGAAGGAGAGGGATTTTTGTAGGAAGAGGACATTGTAGAAGCTGGTCCAAGACCAAGTCCAACTGGCTTGTGTGATCATTGTACTACAGACGGCATGATATTGAGCATCTGAGCCAAAGTTAACGAGCGAATGTCAACTTTTTTTGTTCGCACTGCAATTATTATAATGCCATGGCAATCAGTGTAGTCGTATGACATAACTGATGTAACGTCGCTTACCCATGTGGAAGGGTTCTGGCATCAGCGGCATGAACAGCCACAAGGGCGAGGCACAGGAGGCAGAAATCGTGGTAGACTTGACTCATCCTGGTGTGGTTGGTAGCCCCTGGGCAGCGGCGACTACTGCAAGCCCTCGACAAAGGAATTGTTACTTATCATGAAGGCCTCATAGCAGGCCCATGAGCTACGTGCAAGCTTGGCAGTTTTCAGGACCGGAAAAACTGCAATTGAAGCCTTTGACTGATGCAAGTAAGAAGTAGTCAAAAGGTCACTTGTCCATACATGTGTACCGTGCTTGTAGTATTGTAACTTCTCGTCCTCAATAGATGGGCATAAGGACTGACAGCTTACATCTGACATCCTGTACCGTAGTTTTGGTCGTCCCAGGACCGACCATGCAGACTTGGCCAGATTTTGATGCATTCGAGTTGTAAAAGAATAAAGAATGCTTTTGTAAAGAATGCTTTACGCAAAAAAGGACTGCCAAGATGACTCTCTGGAAAACACTCAATTGCCTGGTTGCATTTCCTTGGTGCTGTTGTCCACTGCCAAACTGAGAATGCAGTGCAGCTACAACGTTTTGTACCAGGACGTGAGTTGATATGCGCGGTACACCGACTCCGACGACTTAAAAAAAACGCCGACTTCTGTTATATCGATGTGTCGGTTTCGGCATTGGTGTCGCTCGTGAGAATTGGGAATTGGGACAGCGAAGCGTGTCTGTTTCGACAGAAACAATCTGTCCTGTCGAGTCTGGTGCAAAGGGACGACCAGATTGAAACACACTTGAAGTGTAGATATTGGATAAGAATCAGAACAAATGTGGCCTTTTTTTTTGACCTTGTTCTTGGTGGCACAAATCCGATACCGAGACGAAACCGACTTCTTATTGTAAAAGCCAATCCGAAATCGGCCGTCAAGGAGTTTTGCAAACCGCATACATATGCGACATATGTACATAGTCGACATATGAAAATATGCTGGTCATCGGCCTGACCAGCTGCGCGCCTGGACAGATATCGGTCTTAACGCTTCGTCGGATACATGCGTGGTGTTCATGATCATCGTGGTCGTATTCTTTGACCCAATGGCTTTTCTGACGTGCGTCGTACAAAAGGGAGGCAGCCATGGAGGACTATGAACACGTACCCTCGTATACCCAAGTCATGGATGGATATAAAGCTGACGTAGCTTTGACATGGTCTTACTCAGGTAGGTCCGTCACCTACGCTTAAAACCCGATGTTGCTGATGCAAATTTTTCCGATAAGCCTGCGGCTTCCTCACGTGGCTGGCTTCACTATGATGATGTTGACGTCGCTGTTGTTGCGGGGCCGGGGGGGGGGAGGGGACGGCTCGCATACGTGCTGTTGCTGATGTTGCTGCGACTACAGCTGCTGCTGCTGCTGCTGCTGTAAGCTAACACCTTGATAAGGCAGCGTCTCATGTTCTGGTCCCTTCGTCTAACTTGATTGCTTCACCGAGTTAAGGTTCCACTCAAGTTGTTCAAGATGACCGAACAGCAAAGTGCCTGTTGCCCGCCCGGCTCTTGGGGTCCTCTGAAGGCGGACACCGACTACAAAGACAAGGGCGTGGTGGAAAGAGTCGCCGACGACATCGACATCTACAGGGTGGGGAGCTCGGACAAGTGTATCGTGTGGAACTACGACATCTTCGGCTTCCAGGGGGGAAGGACTAGGCAGCTTTGTGACATGGTGGCTGAACAAGGTACTTGCCCGACTCGAAATGACCTCCCGCGGTACTTTCACAGTGCGACGGTTTTTGCGTACTAGGGTACATGGTTATTCTACCTGACTGGTACCGCGGTAAAATGCAGGGCCTTGACGAGGGCATGGAAAAGGTCTTCACCTTCATCAAGGAGCAGACGAATTGGGACGCTCTGAAGAGAGATTGGCTGGAAAAGATCAAGCCGTACGCACAACGTCACGGAGCCAAGACTTACGGCACCATAGGTGAGACGCGTTTCTTACGTAGTCCAGCTCTTGGTGACTCGTCCGGAGGTCCTCGTTATTGCTTCAGGCACTTGCTGGGGCTCTTATCCTGTCCTCAGACTGTGCGCTCTACCCGAGTTCAAGGTCGGCGTCTCCATGCATCCGTCCCACCCCAACATGTTAGCAGAAACTTGTCTGAATGAGGATCAAAGAGCAGCCTTGGAGGCTTGCAAGGGAACACCTCAAGTATTCATGCCCGCTGGAAATGATAGTCCAGATGTCAAGCCTGGAGGAATTGGTCAACAGGTGCGAAATGCAATCAAATCAACGATTTGGCCTCTCGCTGCAGGGCTTTCAATCCAATGCGTGTGTTTAGGTCTTGGGTGACGACGTCAGCATTGTCGAGTTCCCCGACGTCACTCACGGATGGACTACGCGAGGTGACTTGACGGACGAGAAGGTGGAGGCCGAGGTCAAGAGAGCCCTCGTCGAGGCAGTCAAAGCGTTCAATCTGTACCTCAAGTAAGGTCTTAGCGGCTCAGGTACCAAAAACGCTAAATAAATGAGCTTACACTGCTTCATTTGTATCGAGTGCCACATTCTGTCACACATCGCATGAGTTAATCTTGATGCTTGTCAAGCAACCCCTAAAGAGGGAAAAAAGGGGCTCGGGTTAAACAAGAAAAAAAGACTGTGCTGTGGTACACGTTTCCTTAGAATCACGATGGCGGAGACGACCCACAACACTCAGCAAGGGTCAATGTTGCACAGGATCCTGGAGACCTTTGGCTTCAGGCTTGTTTCGCACAGTTCGTCTCTGACTTCTCTGCCCATCTCGTCGCAGTTGACGGTCACTGATGTCCATCCTGAAAGGGGACGCACATGAGAACTGACGCACATGCTTCTGCACAGAGGTGACAAATTTAGAGTCTGGTTACTTCAATGCAGAGATTGGCCTTGGTAGGATCAAACTCGTCAAGAACAACACGGGTCAGGAGAAAGAGGTTTGCAACGTAGAGGATCTTAATGATGAGGAGCATGAAATGCCAGATTCGGTCCGCACAGTATGGAAGTTGTTTGCGTTGCTGACCTTGAAGCTGTCGCAATTGCTCTAGCGCTGGGTTTTTGCAACTTGGGCCATTCACGCGTACTCTTAGGCTAAGTTAGGATTTTGAACACGCATTGAAAACTTTGGGGTTGACTCTAAATTTTGCGTCCGCCTTGAGTGCACGCGGGTCGGTGCGCGCGTTCACCTCCTCCACACTCGACTGGACATTGGTCCTCGGTGACGACCCACTTCTTGCTCTGGTCCGACCAACCCGTGTCTGTGAACTCCACGAAGCTGCTGCGACCCCTCTTCAGTGTCTTCATGGGCACCACGTACACCTGGGCATTCTTGTCTGGGTAGGTGTATCTCTCGGAGGCCCTGCAGAGGCAGAGGAAATGATACATAGAAAGTTACTTGTACGCAAGGATAACTACAGAGCTCCCCAATGACGTACGTCATCTTCAGCTTGGTGAAAACCCTCGCGAAGATTGGGTCATACCACTCCGGCCAGTCCGGGATGACTTGGGAGTTGCCCGTCTTGGTCACAGAAGTCCCGTTTCGTTGACTGGTTCCCCGTGAAGGGGAATTTCCATTGGAACCATAAGTGGGGATCAAGGGTTTCTCTGGGTCGAAAGGCACGCATGACCCACCCACGCAGTTCTGGTGCAAAGACATGAGGTGACATTGACCAGGTCGTCTACTGCACTTTGTCACTGGCTCACCGATCCATAGGGCCAAGGCTTGGAGCTACAGTCGGTCCCCTCCAGCGCGGGATGGGCCCTTATGGCGTGGGTGGAGTTAGCGCACCACAACTCGCGGCACAAGTCCTAGTGAGAGTGAGTGCGTGACGGCTGGATATTGAAACTGTTGTCCGACCACTTACTTCGTAGGGAGGCTCATTGGGTATCACGTGGGGCAAGAATCGTGGCCCAAAAGCCTTTTGGCATTGGTGGGTGGACTTCACCTTCGCTCCAGGTGCAATCTGCTCCTTCAAGTAATCGTACTGGTCGATGACCTCGGGCAGATCTTCCAGGCACTCAGCCTGGCTTCTGTCAGCCCTAAAAAGAGGAAACACTACTGCATAGCGTCCTAGAAGCACAACCTGGGGGTGCGCCAGACATCTACTGAATGAACAGCCGGATGCGATACTCACAATCGTCCCAATAAGGTCTTGCTGACATGTAAGAGAGACAGAAACTTAAGGGATGAGGAAAGCAAATGTCTACGGAAGCGTGGCTCGACGTGCAAGAGACTATCTACTGTCGCTACTGTCCTATTTCTACTTGTGCACTACTGACACGTCCAAAATTGAAAGATCTACTTACATTTACAGTAAGAGGTGCAAGAGAACAAACAGTCTTTGTCAAGCTGACACCCACCTGCCGTCGAGAAACTGCTCCAACTCGTTGTTGGAGCAAGAAGACCAGGTCACCTTCCCCGGGCCCAGGATGGGTGACATGAGGAACTTGTCGGGGTCGCAGTTGTTTCCCTCCTGCCTCTCGCCGTCGTGGTTCATCCCCAGGCTAGAGAACATCGTCCCGTCATGCAAACAAGTGTGCGTGTGTGCATACGTGGAGCATGTCATTTTTTTCTTACTTATGGCCCATCTCGTGTGCAATGACGTAGACTGACTCAAAGTTGCTCCCCTCGTTGATGGTGCAGCTGTAGCCATCGTTACACATCCCGGACACCCACGCCAATCCTGTCATGGCGCAAAAGATAAAGAACACGTCCGCGACCAATTTCAACGAGTGGTCCCTCACCTATAACTGTATCATATTTGGGCTTGCCGTCGAAAAGGTCGAGGCCTGTGAGCAAAAGGCCGTGGTCCCAGTAGCCACTGTCGTCCTGGCTGGACTGAACTGTGGAGAAACGCGGTCAGGGCGAGAAGCACCGACTCAGGTCTGACCGAACAGTCCGAACCTTGCTTTTCCTCCTTCTGCCACCAGCAGAAGGAGTCGAGGTACTTCTCGATGTCGCCGCCAGCCTTGTCCATTGCGCGGAGGGGCAAGCGGAAGATCTCCAAGCGGACAAGGATGATGCGGAACTGAGTGGATAGCTTGTTGGAATTGTACAGGAGTTGCACCTGAGTGTAGGGAAAGTTTCGTCTTCTTCTCCAACAAGAGGGATCACTCTAACAATGCGCAGATTCCTCCTACTCACAGAGTTGAGGTAGGTGAAAACCAAGTCCTGTATGGCGGCGATCGGGTCGTTATCGCCCGCGGCCTTCTTCTCCTTGCGGTACAGGTCGTCGTCGACAAACACGGCCAACTCAATGGCTTTGTCGGTGGAACTGGAGCGCTTTCGTCTCCGCCGGCGTCTCTTCTTTCCAGGGTCAGTGCTATCTGTGTAGAGAAAAGCGTTCATGGTCAAGATCATCGATGAGTCTGTACGTCCTCTCTTCTGACCGTCCTTGTCCTCGCCCAAGAGGACCACCTTTCTCTTTGGCGCGCGCATTCGCTTCAAGTTCTTAGCCTTGATGCCGCACTGGCCACCAGTGGCCTCCGACTGGTAGACAACGACAAGATCCTCCTCGTCGGCAGATCTCTTGGACCGAGTTACCTGCTCAATGACCAAGCTGCCATTCTCGGACAAGAGCAGGCCGTTCTGAAGAGATCATACGTACGTAGTGCAGCTATACGAACAGTGGTGGGAAAATTTGAGTCCGATCGATTTTTCAATGATGTTCGCAAATCCCTGCCGAAACAGACATTTGTTGACCCTTTAAAGCATGCATAAATGGTCAGATTTGCAAAAAAAAACCAGCACTGGTGTGTAAACCGCATCTAGGAAAGTTCTGAGACATTTCATGCTCATCATTAGCATGAGCCTCCACATTGCAGAACCCCTCCTCCTTGCCCATGTTGTTCTTGGTGGATCACGTCCAATCGCCGTATTGAAGTGAATCGGACTCTAAATTTTGCCATGACTGTGTGAATGATTCAGGGATCCTCATAGTAGCTTTAGTTGCCTCACCACGTGACCACCGCGACACGTAGAAATGGCGACCCTGGCCTCTCCTCCTCCTTCTCCTCCATCTGCATGTCCCTCGAAGAGACAAGTGGGGTAGGTCACGGTACGGTTGACCTCCACCCTGTCGTCGTCCCTCACGACCAGCTGGTAGTGGGGAGCGACCAGCCCGACGGAGCGACGGAGACGCAACCTCACACTGGTGGAGGTGAAGCCCAGGAGCGGCCTCTCCGTCTCCAAGTCCATATCCATCGGAGACGCGTCGCGCTTCTGCCGGCACTTTGCGCCCCCGTGGCCGGCGGGGCAGTTCAGGACGCGTCTCAACGTGCCCAAGGTCTCGAACGAGGCTGAAAGAAAGAGTGTCTCCGTTTTGCGAGTAGTACGTCTATGGGTAGTGCGGTCCATGCTTAATGCTTTGTCTACCCATCCATCGTGAGCTATCTCTTGTTCACCTCGCACTTCGTCAGAACTGCATTCGCGGGCGCGTCTCGACTGGAGTATGCTTGGTATCGTAGATTATGGATCCCCTCTCCAACTGTTTGTTCAACTGAGAGTGCCTTTATCGCTTCCAAACACTGCTCGGTTCAGCCAGGACTTTTGGGGGTCACTCGCCACTCATTCCTCTAGGGCCTTCCTATGAAATCACCCGAGGAACTCCGTACGTGCGCTCTAGAGGACAAACTGCACCGCCTGTGCAAAGACGGTAACGTCAGGGATCTCAGAGAATACCTCGATCATGGCATCACGGCCAGCATCAACCACAGGGATGCCAAGTCTGGGGACACTCCCCTGCATCACGCCGCGAGAGCCAAAAAGAACTCTCAGGAAATGACAAGGTAAGTGACGTTAGTCTTGGACAAGTTGGACGCGCCCACCATCGTACGAAATGGAACCAAGCCAGGCATGGCCTTCTTTATCAACCGCAGTGTACGTAAATACCCTGCCTGTACCACCCTGTGCAGTACCTGTAGTGAGGGCAAAATTTGGAGTTCAATTGACTTAAGAAATTGGACCTAGGGGAGAGGTAACAGGCTCAATCTCATCAAGAGCAATGTGGCCAAGGGGCCGATGCTCTAGAATACGAAAGATCCTGGTGATGTCGATCATGAAAATGACCCTTGAACTCAGTCAGGCAGCTTACACGACATGGCGGTAGTTGAGGTTCAGATGACTTGGACTATTTCTGCACATTATAGTGGGAATTTTGAAATGACCTAAACTCGAGATGGTCGATCGAGATTTTGCCGCCACTTTACGCACGTTGCCAGTACTGAGGGTGTAGTTACGTATGCTATGCAGACTACTACTCTCCTACGGAGCTAAGCCGTGCACTTTGAACATGTGGTCCGAGGCGCCCGCGCACTGCGCTGCACGCGCCGCAAACGTCTCCACGCTGAAGCTCCTGGTGGCCGAGGAGGGAGGACTCGCGGCCGGTCTGCTGAGAAGGAGGGAGTCTTCAAAGCGAGCGGGGCAGCGTCGGAGACTCGGAGGAGAACGAGATCGAGAAGATTCGGCAGGAGTCGGCCTCTTAGAGGCTGCCTGCCTCTCTGAGAGCACTGAGTGCGTCGAGTTCCTGCTGGACGAGATCATGTCCGCCCGTAGGGGTCGCTGGCTGGAGGCGTCCCTCGAGCGTGTCTTTCCTCACGCAGCGGAGGAGCTCGATCTCCGGGAGTTCATCGAGCTCGCCGAGCCCAGACAAGCCCTTTTTCTGGAGCTGGGGGCGGACCTGGCGGAGAGCAACTGCCGCCAGCAGGAGGACGAGCTGGAGAAGAGTCTTTACGGACTGATGCTGTCCAAGACGCCACAAGCATTTGCACACCTGCTGGACGGCTGCATCTACTCTGGTCCTGGGGAACGGACCTACGTCGACTTGTTCCCCTTCTTCAACCGGCGAGGGATGTCCGAGCTCACTCTGCTGCGCGTGATCATCAAGCTGAAAAAGTTTGACTTGCTGACGCATCCATTGTGCGAGCTGCTTCTGTACCTCAAGTGGCTGCGCGCACGTTGGCTGTACTGGGCTGTCATGACACTCAGCCTGGTGTACTGCCTGCTGGTGGTGGCTTACGTGCTCCTGAACTACGGGCAGCTGGGCTGGTACGTCAACCGCTCGACGGGGCTGGGTTGCGAGTTGATCAGCAACACCACGGGCATCAGTCAGAACACAAAGTACAGGGATGAGCATCCAGGGGCCCTCCCGTGCATCGGCAAGTGGCTGACGATCCCGGTCATCGTGTCGGCGACCATCATAGCAACGGTGCAGTCTGCTAAGCTGTTCCAGGTACTCAGATGGTCGTGCTACTGTGCGGTACATTGGATCTTGCCCTCGTTGCCCGAGTATAATTGTGTACCCACGTACATGTCCGCCAGGACCACAAAGCTTGCATGACCGTCCACTTCTGGTTCCATCGACCGGAGGAATTGACTCACTTTTTTGTGCTGATGTTGATCGCGCTCGACCAGCTCAGCTTCACCTTCGAGGCGCACAAGATCATAGCGGCCTTTCTCGTCCTCGCCAGCTGCAGGATCATGATGAACACCATCGCCAGAGACCCTGACATCGCCATCTTCGTAGAAATGGTGGCGACGACACAGGTGCTTTTGTGCAGCTTACATAGTGTAGTATATGGCACTTATGCCAGATATCTGAACAAAATGACGTGCAGTACACACTGTATGATAGGCTAGGTCCAAAATTGGGAGTCCCGGTGGGTGTCCAAAATTTGTAATTTGTATCAAGACTTTGCAGTCAAATGAAAATGAAAGAAAGTGAGTGTTGTCTATGCCCAAATGCGCTTGAAGTTGTATGATATTGTAAAATGAGCCGCATATTTTTTTCAGGACCTGCTATAAAAACATTTCTGTAACGATTTGAATCATGTCAGCATTTTGGTCAGTGATTTTCATCCAGTTTGGCAGCTTCTGACAGCCACCAGAGCTGAAATCTACTTTCACAGCAAATTTTCTACAGTAGCTTAGTACATAAATTTCAAATCAACTTGTGCATAGGTAAATGCAACTCTCTTTTGACTACTGTTCGACTACATCTTCATCATTTGTCCTCAGGTAAGAGCACCCAGACCCCGTCAGCGAATTTGTGAAATGGACCCCTTTCTGACCTAGCCTACTGTAAAAGTGTGCAAGTTATCACGCAATGACATTACAATATATGAATCGCATGCTCGTGTCTCCTTAGAAAAGTCTCCTCAAATTTTTGGTCAGCTACGTCTGGTTGTTTGTCGGCTGGACCGTCACATTCTACGTGACGATGGGCGCTGACGAGATGACCACCAGCGACCACTACAACTCCTTCCACGACATTGGATCCGCCACCGCCAAGGTTCTGACCATGTTCACCGGCGAACTGGGATTCGAGACCGCATTCACCTCGGCCACTAATTTCGTGAACGACCCGTGGTACAACTTGTTGTGAGTACAGCAGCGTCATCATCCTTTGTAGCAGCAAACACGTCATTCAGGACAGTACCCGGTACGTCGTGCTGCATTTTTAATGCCAGAGCAGCAGTTGTTACAAGTAATCGATCGCCCTCCTCATGTATAAGTTCAGCTTGAGTCACCTAAAGTCAAAGAGTATATCATGGCCACAGCTCGGAGAGAATGAAATTTATCTCTCAAAACAGAAGTGACAACGAGCGATGAATCGTGCTTGGTGGGCACGGTCAACAAGATGCACTCTCACACCCTGAGTCTCGCCCTTCAATTGTAGGGGGACCTTCTTGGCCGGGTAGATGTTGTACACCGCAGTGGGCCCGGTGCCGTCAACAGTGATGGCAGCCACATTGAGAAATGTCGACAATAAAACAGTTTGTTTCTGCCTTGAGATTCCCTTCAAGGCAATCTAAAGGCAAGGATTTCCTTTTGCCGAGATATTTCCTCTCGCACCTTGGGTGACTCCGACTGTACTGCTTATACACCACGTACACGACGTTCGGGTCTCCAACGTTGTTGAAGTGTGTCAATTCAAAAGTCATCATTCTTCTCAGCATCTCCATGCTCTACGCCGGCTTCGTGTTTGAGATGTGCATCATCATCATGAACTTGACCATCGGCCTCTCCATCAGCAACATCCAGGCAACAGCGTTCCTCGGCTATGTACGTGGTGTTGCTTATATGTGACTTATATGTTGACGCAGGACATGCGAGAGAATGCGGACGCCCTGCGCCTGGTGAAGGAGGTCCACCTGGAGCGCTATCTCGAGTCGCTCCTCCGCCTGTCGTCCCTGCTCTGCAGTCGGCAGCTGCACTTTGGCCAGCTCGTCACCAAGGACATCTTTGACGGCGACGCCCTGTACTGCCTCACGCACGACAAGCAGGCGCCGGCGTCCTACGAAGCCAAGATGGTCATGACCCTGGTCAGTCAGGGCAGCACAATATTTGTCCCTTTTCTCTGCTAGCTAGACTCATCTCTTCCTCAATCACTTGCTCCAGATGAGACGAGAGCACATCTTTTCCGCAACAAACTTTGTCTCATCGTCGTCGCTGTCATCGTCAATGCCGTCGTCATCGTCGCCGTCATCCGTTGGCTTGCCCAAGACGGTGGCGCTGAAGCTGCGCCAGCGACTCCAGGCTCAGCGCCAGAAACAGAAGAAGGACGACCAAGACCAGCAGTGCGACGTGAGAAAGATGCTCATTGAGCTCAGAGCAGAATTGGAAGCACTCAAGCAACTTGCCAGGGTAAAGGGAGGCAAGGAGAACTAATCTGTACTTACCTTGACCACGGAGGGCCTCTTCTTCTGGATCACGTCCCTTGTGAATCTGAATCATAATCGTAGCTGCTGCAGCGTCATAAATGAGTGCTGGAAAATGATTCTCACCTTTGACTCAACGAATTGGCGGACTTTGTCAGTGTTCACAGTCAAGAGCACGATAAGAAAATATGTGTTTTTCATCACGGACTTCTTCTTTCTCTTCTTCTACTTAGGTATCACAGACAAGTATCACGTTGTCAATGCAGCCAAAGCTCGCTCATTCAGCCTTTGACGCTGCTTTCTCCCAGTGACATTGATTAGTCCAGGTACGACCTTCGCATTGCTTCCTCCAGACACTTCTTGAGGCCCACTCAGTCTTTGTCCTGCTTTGTGGTCCGCCATAAAGAGTAAATCAGACATTGTCATAAGGGAACCACGAGTGCATGCACCAATTTGTCACGCATTCCTCGCCTTCGTCTCACTATCCTGGAGAAGACAGCTTGTGGTACCGACGTACAACAATGGTAGAGCAGTGTGCAATCATGCACCACTTACCTATGCTTGGTTTCTAGGGCTTAATACCTGGAAAATGCTTCTCAGGCAGTTCTCCTTCTTGGAGGAAGGAGCGACATTTGTTAAGAAAATATGAAAAAGTCCCTGGGGGGGAAAAACTTCCATCGTCATGCAAGCAACGTAGAGGCCAGTTAGTATGGTTTCAAAGGGCAAACTGCATTTCGCAACAACGAAGACATGAGCGGTTTTTTTTGCATGGACATGGTTAGCATGGTCAGCATCGGAGACGTCGTCCTCCTCGGGCCTCTGGCAGTGCGATTTCCACCTGCAGCACAACCACGACATTGAGCACAAATTCCGCTGCATCTGCAGTCATGGACGGGGCAAGAGGGAGACTCGTTGCTCATCGGGAGTTGCTCAAGAGTGTCAGAAGCCTCTAGGGAGAAGAAGATACACCTCGACTTCTTCTGAGTAGCTGACATGGCTGGTTGAAATTTGCGGGAAATCTCTGGATATGTCCCGATTTCCCATTTCCCGCGAAAATTTCGCAAAGCCTTATTTGCTACCGAGATTGTGTGACTGCTGCTCTGTAGACCGCTGACTCTCGTTCCTCGGACAGCAAACCGTCGGGCTGCACAGACCTCGGGTGTGTCAAATGCTCCTTGGCCAACTGCACGTCAGGTACCGCTTTGCGCCAAGGCACGCAGAGCTCCGACGTACGTTCTGCTTCTTCGTCAGGGAAGAAGAATCTCCTTGTTGCCCTTTTTGATCTTGACGACGTCGAGTGTTCCCAAGGAGTCACGCTATGAGCGGGACGAGGGGAAAAGTCATAGCTGTTCTCTCTTCTCAGACGTCACCCACGCGATGTCCTCCTTATACCTAACTTACATAATACATAGTACATAGCAGAGATGAAACGTTGTTTTTCACGTAGGTCATGGCTCAGTGCGCGGCCTTGGAGAAAGCCAGCCGGGATTCTCGCTTACCCTTTTCAGACTGTAGCGCCCGAGTTCAAGTCTCATGCGACGGCCAAGAAGAGCAGCTCGGCCACTACTGTGGACGATACCTATGCGTCATGAACGGAAAGGCAGACAGAAAGTAGTCATCTTTCCGCCGGAGATAGAGACAGAGAAGTTATCAATGACGAAGAAGAGGCCTACTGGTATTCCTCGCCCTGCCGGAAGAGCAACTTGTGCAGGGCTCAGGGCGCGTACAACCTGGACCCCCGACCCCGTGAGCAGCGAGGAGAACATTTGGAGTGCGCCGCCGCAATGGCTTTCTCCTGGGGCGGACAGCTGCTTCCGAACGAGGCCTGCTGTAGTACTGTGGACGCCGTTTCGTCAGTGGTGGGACGACCGGGGCAGAGCAGCAGGAACCACCCTGTCATAGCACAGACCCTCCAACCCTCTCTCTGCGCGCACCTCGGGCCCATACTGAGGGAGGACTTTTGGCACATTCTGGTGCAGAGACAGACAAAAAGTGAGCAGGAGGTGAGGCTCATCAGTGAGTGAGTGAGTGAGTGTGTGAGCGAGCGAGCGAGCGAGCGAGCGAGTGAGTGAGCAAGTGAGTGAGTAAGTGAGTGAGTCTACACGCATTTATGTAAGGACCAATGGACGGAATGAGCGTGTGTGACCGTACAATCACCAGAGGTAGGGAGAAGGAAAAGTTGAACCCAGCAAGGGGCACAAACCTGTTTGATTCTTGGCTTCACACCAAACTAGTTTTACTAAGGCAGAGGAGAAGAATGTGGCTGAGACTGCCAAACTTGCATGAGGCTCATCTTAACGCCACTGTAACTTATGAAGCCATTTGATCACTGTCGTGCAGTGACTTTTAATCAATTTCGCACAGTCTTCACTTCCACAAATGATGACAGCGACATGACAAGATGGCCTTTTTGAGAGCGGGTGCATCTCAGCGACCCGGAGGACGCGCAAGTGTGCACGTCTGTGCCGATCAAGACACTGCCTGAGGGGTGAAGGGGGCAACCGGTCACACTCTCTCTTGCCTCTCTCAAAGCTTCTCGGACTCGAACTGCGCACTTGCCTGATGAAAAAACTAACCAAAGTGGTCATGCTCAGGCTTATATAAAGCATTAGGTTTTTTACGGTAAAAGAGCGAGAGGGCCAGGACCGCCCGGGGACGGCGGCCCCGCATCAACTTGCGTAAGATCCATGAGTGGGAGGCGGCACGCCATCATCCTCAGAAAGTTACACAAGGCGGAAATTCAACGATTCACTATCACAACTAGATTTGCAGTGATAAATGATAAAAATCTTGTCAGACTTATATCGTGCATTCCAGGGTCCTCCATACGTGCATTACAAAACCATATTGGCATTCGGTCACAACGAGGAATCTGCTCATCCCAAGCAATTGAGGGTGGTCGTGCAACCTCGCGGAGGCCGTGGCTGCCTCCACCAGGACGCACTGGATGACGTCGGTGGCGGTTGAGACGGTGATGGCAGCGCCAACTCTTGCAAGGCCTCCCGGGCGTTTGCTGGGCGATCGTCAGTGCGGCTGACCGACGGGGACTGGTTCGCGACGACCGTAGACTCCTTATATGAGAGAAGTCCCAAAGTGAAATCAGTCGACAAAAAAAGAAGAGAAAAGTCGTGGGTGTCACTGTGCAAGTTCCTTTCAAGGCCCAAGTTCGGCGTGGCCGGAGTCGACAAGCCCGAGTCCGTCCAAGGCCAGCCAGAACGACTGACTTTTCTTCTGCTTCTTCTTCTTCTGCACTGCCCGTCCGACGATCGCCTTTTTGCCCGTGCAAACGCGTTCTTAAGCGTCCCGATCAGCCGTCTACGGTCAAGCAGGAGGAAAGGAATTTGCGTCTTCTCTCATTCTCTGCTGAGCGATTCTTTTTCTCTCCTCCAGCTCGACTGTTTCTTTCCTCCCCTAAGCTCTTGGCAGTGTGCAATCGGTGCTCGAGGTGACCACTGACGAAAAAAAACAGTCAACATCCTCCGTAAAGTTCATTCCAGCTACATTTATATAAGGAGCAGGGCAAATCAATGTGCCAGAAGCTCGCCTGAGAACGTAACAGCGACTCCAGAGTGCCGTTAGTGCATCATGCTCAGGTCGTTTGGTTGAAGGGGAACCAAGAAGAAGTCTTGAAGCGTAGTGGACAAGATCAAGATGGACGATCCTCCCAAGTTTCGTCGCGGAGGCAGCGTGCCTGCTGACATCTCTCACCAAGAGACGACCAAGAAGAAAGGAGTGGCCAAGGTAAGAAAGGATCTTTGCCAACGTCTACACCGCACTTGAGGCCACTGCTGACGTGTTCTGGCGCATAACGCGTCCGAAATTCGAGATGTTCCTCTTCTTGACCACCACGGTAGCAATGAAGCTTCTTCATCTTTCGATTGATTCATGCTAAAGCAACATAACACTTTGGCACTCGTCCCTGATGACGAAGATGATGCAGACGCTGGCAGGCGGACACACGAGCCCGGGGGGAGGGAGGGAGTAAGCGGACGTGCTTGCTCCCATGGTGTAACTGGAGATGCTGAATCTGGCTCTTGTCATTCCGGTGAGAGAAGCCATGCATCGGTTCCTGCCTCCATCGTTCACACGAGTCTTTTTTGCACGCGCTGTTTGCATCGCGCATGCTGAGACAGCCGGGTTGATTGGACAGAGAAGTGGTGCGCCAAAGTTGCAGGCGTCGGGCTAAAATTAATCCACTGCACGTATGTTGGTCAGCACGCTGACTGAGTTGTTCACAGGCAGAAAGAACAACAACAAGAAGGCAGGGGAGAGGAAGAAGTTTCTCCTCGAAGTACAAGATGAAGAAAAGACACTTCTCTCTCCCGAAGTACAAAGTGAAGAGAAAAAAACAACCTTTTCATCCAACCTGTTGCGTGACAACTTCCTGGTGCATAGTTTTTTTTTCCTTCTCCTTCCTCATCTAGCAGAGATGCGCGATCTTGACACCTCCCTCCCTCCCCCCCCCTTGGTGCAGCGGCTATGGGTGGGGGCCACGATGACCATGACAGCCATGAGCAGGTCTCAATTGGAATGGTGTCCAAGAAGGGAGGGGGGGTTAGATTTCCTGGAAAGAACTGACAGCTGCCCAGAAATGCTTTTGTAGCGGCCATTCCATTAATGATTCCTTGGAAACCAAGGTTCTCCCCCACAATTGGAGCAACAACTTGTCTGCATGGGTGCAAATGCATATCTGATCGTGTGCAGGACCGGAGGGGGGGGGAGGCTTCTCTGTGCAATTTCCCTGCAAGTTTCCGTTGGCCTCTGAACAACGGTCCTGTACTGACCTGCAACGCTTTGACTTTTGTCTCTCCTTTGAACAGTCTCGCGAGGCTCTGGACCGGGCGCTGGACAAAATATTTCACCCGCCGAAGTTTGACATCAGAGCGCTGAGTCAGGTGAGTCGGGGTTTGCGACGCGCCAGCGCATTCCTGAACATGGTGACGAGAGAGAGAGTAGAGTTATTAAGGCTACTACATGTTTTGTATTCACGTGAACACGAAGATTCCAAAAAAGTAGCCGGATGGATGAACATGAATATTCAAAAATTGACCTCTCCAATTTGCTGAGCCTCAACCATTAAACACACGAAGCAACATGGATTACACCAGTTTCAAATTTTGGCTGTCGAGAGCATTCTCAGTAAACACTTTGCTTTGCAATTAATATCCAAAGTAGCTGAATATTTGAAAAATCTTCCTCGGTTTAATACGGGTACCTTGAGTACGGGTACATATTCATGAGAGAGCGCAGAAGTCATTATGCTTCCCGTAGGACCCCGAGGGAAATGTGGACGAGGGGGTCAAGTTCTATCACCCTCCCTCGGGGGGGGCGGGGTCGTTCTTGGCGGCGTCCGTCGCCAGCATCGCCGCGGCTCCCATGCCGTCGCAGGTGGCGGCTGGAGCGGAGGGCGCTGCAGGCCCGGTGCCGTTTAGGCCGCCGCTCTTTCATAGGACGGCGTCGCTCATCGAGGCGCCGGTCACAGGTAAGTGGAACCAGGACACCCGTGAGCATCCCCTTTCCTCCCCCCCTCTCTCCAGATTCTGGCTTCAAGAAGAACCTGACGCAGGGATCGTTTCAGAGCTACATGAAGGCTGTCAGTGGTCAGAGAGAAAGATACGTATAGGCCTGCTTACGCAAGCAGTAAATGTACTTTTACACAGAGCACAACAAGGACCTGTACCCTCACTACCACCATGTCATGTCCAGGATGACCCCGGGGATGCTCAAGAGAGCAGAGACTGATGCGACGTTCAAGTGAGAGCAACAAAAGTTGGTCATGCGCTGAAAAGTCAGTTTCCACTGTCTCTTTTCCACAGAACTTACGATCGCGGCCACAAGAAGAAGAGTCGCAAGATTTCCGACACCCACACGCCTAAGCTTCCAACCATCACTGACGCCGAGAAGGAGGAAGACGAGGAGAGGATCCACAAGAGGTATGCAGTGAAATCCACACTCATTGCACGAGCCTGGCAATCGCAAGCATAAGTATACTGACGCATTCCACTTTCAAGCTCGACTGTCCCCAACCTCGGGAGCAGGTAAAACGCTGCTAGGCTGTGATTTGGAAACCAGTGCGGTCACGTCCTCCTCCTTGTCCGCCAATGCATGCATGCCAGTGTTGTGTGACGTGTGCCGTCGCGTGCATCTCGACTAGCAAATGATCTTGGACCAGCTGCTGGTGGCAGTGGGGAACAACTACTTGTCCATGACGTGGACTACCTCGGACATGTCACGTGTTGGGGAAGAGGATTCGCCTCATGTAGCTGGGGATCAGGGTTGGGTTCATTCATAAGAGCAGGTGTCTCAAGGCGTCGCCTCAGCAGGTCTTCAAAACTCAAAGCATTGCTGGACCAGCGCGTCAGCGGTGGACCTAGAGCGGAGAGCTGAGCTCCCTGAGCGGGCGGGGGAATCCCACCCCATCCTGAAGGGCCAGAGAGGAAGCCAGAGGAGCCGCGCCAGCCTCACCAATGAGGAGCGTTGGGGTAGAAGGAGGAAGGCCAAAATGGTGCACCTTTGAATACCCTTCTGATCAACTGGGCTTTTGCAGTTAATTTGAAAATGTGCACAATACTGGCAGTTGATTTTGGTGAATTCAAATGTTTTGCAGTAAATGGACGCAGTTTGCGGTGGGAATGCACGCAATGTGCAGTCTTTGTCAGGTTTTCCGCAAATCATTCTGATTTTTCTCTTGCTCTCCTAAGGTCTTTCTTACTTTCTCTTATTTTTCTACGGTCCTCTGTAGAACATGCATGGTTGTCCACACGATGATGTCATGCACGGAATTATGACGCAAAGCAGTCAAGAACTGGCAGAAGCTGCTGGCGCGTTGACGAACAACCTTTCGAGGTCGTCCTCTGGCCTTGTTGGCACCCAGACCCACATGCTTGGTCTCCAACAGATCCGCAAAGCCAGGAACTTTCGGATGGATGAACCCAACCTAATCAAGGAGAGACAGTTACCAGCTATTCTCTACTGAACGTTCTTAATTATCCCAGCAAAAGTGAAGGTCCTTGCCAATTTGCAGTCGAGATGTTGGGTTGTTTTCCACTTTTCGTTGCCATCTCTCTGTGTGAGCTTTGTTTGGTCGTTTTTGTTCATGCGCTCCTCTCTACTCATGAGTAGTGAGACCTTCCAGTGGCTCCACCCTTTGTCTTTAGAGACTTGACCCAGGAGATTTACGAAGAGACTCCAAAGGAGGTCTCCCAGACCAAGGACGACCGCCAGGGCAAGAAGGCGGCCTTCAGCATCGCACCTCTCGACGAGGACATAGACAGTGACGGCAGCACCGGCAAGGCCAAGCTTATATACCAGAGGGTGGTGTCTCAAGAGTCAGGTGTGTGAAGATTGATCATTGGTCAAGTCTTGTACAGTCTGGGTATGGGAGTTTCTTTTCACAGGCGACGAGTTGAAGAAGGTCTCCTTCAGCGGCGGCTTGACGACGGCGTCTTCTCAGGCGGAGGACGAGGATGAGGCCGGAGAGAACGCGGGAAAGGACAGGAGCAAGAAAAAGAAGAAACATAGACAGTGAGGGGGAAATTGTTCATTCGTAACATCTTCTTCGCCTTCTCGACCAATGCTCTGTTTCAGCCGCCGCCTCGTCCCCCTGGAGTCCGACCTTCTCTTCAGGCGCACCAAGGGATCTGAGCTGCAGTTGGATCAGCATGCCATGCCCACTGAGGAGGACGAGGCCAGGGGACTGGTCAACAGGTGCGTACGTACGTACAAAATGACGGGAAGTTCCGTGGAGTGTAATGAGAAAATTGGAACACTTCAAGTCGAAACAGAGTCAACCTTATCAAAGGCAACAGATTTGGTATGAGGGCGGATCTTGCTGGCGGCACGCTTTTGCCTCTGCATTCGTATCACACAGCATGGAGGTAGTTGAGGTTGATGACCCTGGAGCTGTCGTGCTCGCCGCGGCCCGAGTCGATCACTTCTCCTTGGGTGTCCAACCCAGAAGGTTGAATTCAGGGTCCCTTTGAATGGAAACGTTGAACTCACTTAGGATGACTCTGAATTTTTCTGTCCATGTACGTGCCGCAGCTCAATTCTTCTCCTTGTGTTGTTTATAAGCCCTCAAGGAGACCATCTGATGATGCATGTCCAACTTTTCAGGGATGTGGAAGACATGGCCTCACATCGAATGGACCACTTACACGGCTTGTCTCGGCACATCATCCGCAGAGGCTCCGAAGCAGCCATGTTCCAAGTCAGCGGATTGCCTGACACTCAGGAACAAGCCGATTGTCTCAATAAGGTAGCCCGTGTGTTCACGTCTCATGTGGGCTCTTTTTCATAGTGCTCGACGACTTGCAGATGTATGAAACGATGTACGGCGACAAGGCCAAGCAGCTGGACCACTCTCCTCACGACCTCTTCGTCGAGATGGACGAGTTGCAGGACGAGGAGTGGGTGGAGATGGCTAGGTGGATCAAGTACGAGGAAGACCGTGAGGAAGGCGCTGAGCGATGGGGGAAGGCTCACATATCGTCTCTCTCCTTCCACTCCTTGATCAATCTCAGGCTCTGTCTGGAGTCAGGTAAGCCGCGCCCGCATGCATTGCACAGTTCGTAACTAGTTTCGTACATACATGTACTGGGAGAAACTTCGCAGGCGTGATCATCCTCGACCTGGAGGCCCGCGACCTTCCAGGGGTGGTCTACCGTGTGGTGGAGGAGCTCCACATCGACGGCGTCATCGAGGAGGAGCAGAAGGGCGAAGTCTTGAGAGTGTTGCTCTACCGACACAAATACGTGTCCGACAAAACGTCCTTCAACCTGGCCGGAATCAAGAGGAACATCAGCCAAAAGTCGCTCAACGTAAGCAAACGTTGCTCACGCCGTAGCCGCCAAAGCAAGTAGGCATGTTAGGCATGTTGCTCTCTCTCTCTCTCTCTCTCTCTCTCCTATCTTCACTTTGAGAAACCATGCATCCTCGTATAGGAGGAGGTTTCCTCGGAGGTCAGCGAGGTAACACTTGCTCTGCTCGTTCAGCATGACCCCTTAATAACCCTCACATACACTTGGCCACACGTCCTTTGAGGCTAGCAAGCCTTTTAACGCTATTAACACCCCTGCCGCAGTCTTTTGCTACTTCTCATCACGAGGACGTCGGAGTTGGCGGCGACGGAGGCGGAGATGGCGGTGGTCCAGTCGAGCCTCTCCGCTGGCTGCGCTCCTTCTCTCGAGAAGCGTCCTTCTTGGGGTTGGGTAACCTTCACCACCACCGCCAGAACAACCGGCCGGAACTTTCGCGTGCAGAGTCTTTCATAACTCGAATGCCTCATGAACCAAAATCCTCCAAATTCAGGCTCGGGGACGTCAGGAGGAGCGAGACGCAGGTAGAAGCAGGTTGCAGTGTGTCATCGTCTCCAGAACCAATGTCCAGTCTGTGGAGTCACCCATGTTCATGGACTTTTTGTCGGCGTCTTTGCTTGCGTTGAGGGTGTTCGCGCCTAACCTCTTGGGTTACCTAACCTAAGTACAGGTTCTCATGCTAGTGTATAAAAAGAAGAAGAACCAAACTCATTGTGTGTGTTGGTGTCAACAGTCAAACTAAGTGCAGACTAAAGCACACTAAAGTTAATTTGTTTGCCACAGAGTCTTCTGGCCGAAAACGAGAAGAAATCTGGCGTGCAGATTTCTAAGCACCACACGTTCATTGCTACGCACAACGGCAGCGCCATGGACAAGGACGGCGACCACCTGGTGGTGAGCGGCAACCACAGCATCAAAATTTGCTATGACCTCTGAGTCAATTTTTCGTTTAAGAGCGACGTTGAACAAGGAGAGATCTTGAAGAATCAGTCCTTGGCTGACCTCTACAGGAGTGCCCAAAACAAGAAGGAAAGCATCCTCAGAAGACTCAAGGAAGGCACCGAGGGAACTATAGCGCTCGTGGGGGCGTTAAAGAGTCTCAAGAGGTGAGTGTGCAGGATGCACATCAAGTCGACCAAGATGAGCTTCAACAACTGTCACAGGCCCGCTGTTGCCTTGGTACGTCTCGCTGAAGGCATCGTCATGCCCAACGCTCTAGAGGTGCCCCTGCCCATGAGGTTCATCTTCATCCTGCTGACGCCCAAACCGTCCCCCGACATGGATTTTCACGAAGTGGGCAGATCCTTCTCAACTCTCATGTCGAACCCTGTGAGCATGAATATTTGAGTGAAGAGAAAAGTCCACTGTACCGAGAAAAGCTCATTTCAGAAATTCCACACCGAGTGCTACAGGGTGGAGGAGCGTAAGGAACTCTTGTCTGCCATCAACGAGTTCCTGGACGAGTCGGTGGTGTTGCCTCCTGGGGATTGGGACAGTAAGAATCTGCTATCCATCAATGAAATCCAGGTGAGCTTGCTCCATGACCTTGATGATGACGCTGAGTGCGCACGGATGGGTGCTTCGTCGACTATTTCAGGAGATGCGTCGCAGACGCAAGAACCGCATGGAGGAGATCGAGGAAGATGAGTACGACCAGGAAGAGGTGGCAGAAGCTGTTGTCACACATCCTGAGAAGAAAGAAGACGACGATCAGAAGAAGAATCAATACAACCCCCTGGTCCGCACGGGAGTGCCCTTTGGAGGAGTCATCAACGACATCAAGAGGAGGTCGGTCTTCATGATGACAAATGTGACATTTGAGTTACGGTTCTCGTCTCTTGTTAGAGCCCCTTGGTACCTATCCGACTTCACCGATGCCATGAACGCTCAGTGCGTGGCAGCCGCTCTCTTCATCTACTTCGCCTGTCTCTCCGGCGCTGTGGCCTTCGGTGGTCTGACAGCTACAAAGACCAAGAATCTGATCGGTATCCCGGAGACGTTGATCGTCAGCTGTGTGTCCGGCGTACTCTTCGCACTCTTTGCCGGACAGCCTCTCATCATAACAGGTTGCTGTGGAAGGTGTTCTTCCTGCACACGTCGATCAAATTGTCTTCGACTTTTTCAGGCGTCACCGGCCCTGTGCTTCTCTTTGACGAGGCTCTCTTCAAATTTGCTGAAAAGGCCGAAATCGAGTTTCTTCCCATGAGGCTCTGGATTGGCGTCTGGTTGGTCATCATTGCTCTCATTGTAGCAGGCTTTCAGGCAAGTCATCCGGCAAAATGTCGTTTATGCCCACGACGATTGCCCGTTTTCAGGCCTCAACGCTGGTGAAATACTTCACAAAGTTCACCAAGGACATCTTCTCCTCTTTGGTGGCGTTGCTTTTTATCTTCGAGGCCATAAGGAAGTTGGCGGTGGTGAGTACACTGCTCTGGGCTCATCAGACGTGCGTTCAGCGCTGATCTTGGGGTGGTCAAGGGCCACATTATATTACTAATTTTTTTTTTATTTCCTTGTATGTACGTACGTTACTTAAGAAAGGGATGCTCATTGCAGTATATTATATGCAGATATTCAGCGAACATCCCCTGGTCAAAGTGGATGTGTACTGCAACGACTATGGGACGTCGCCAACCACGGTCAAGCCGAACGCGGCTCTGATGTCAGCGATCCTCATGTTCGGCACGTTCTTCATCGCCTACTTTCTCAAGATGTTCAGGAACGGGAAATATCTCGGCCGCACGGTAAGTTTGCGAATACCACAGCCAGTTCTGTACACGTTGATCCTGGGTCCATGGACTCTTAGATTCGACGGGCGCTGGGCGACTTCGGCGTCCCAATCGCCATCGTCCTCATGGTGCTGATCGACAATCTGATCGACGACACGTACACAGAGAAGCTGAAAGTTCCCGTCGGCGTTCAGGTACGGGGCTACGCTTTTTGCACTTAAACGAAACTCGAAACTATTGACGTCACATTTTGTAAAATTGTTAACTTTACATACTGTAAAACTGTTGACTTTGCATACTTGACCTTACATACACTGCTTGCATGTGCAGGTCACTGCACCAGACCAGCGCGGATGGCTAATCCCTCCCATGGGCCGGGACGGAGACGTGCCGGTGTGGCTTCCATTCGCGGCCGCGATCCCGGCGATCCTCCTCTACTTGTTGCTCTTCATGGAGACTCACATTTGCGAGTAAAACAGAATGCAGATGCGACCCCGATTGGAGCAGAGCGTACCAAGTATTCTCACTCCACTTGCAGACTGATCATGATGGAGAAGACGAAGAAAAAGGGGGGCGGCCTGCACTGGGACATTGTGCTGCTCTGCCTGATCAACTGCCTCGGCGCCACCTGTGGGGGCCCCTGGATCTGTTCGGCTACCGTGCGGGCTGTCTCACATGTCTCAGCCCTCGCTGTCATGTCAACCACGCACGCGCCGGGAGAGACTGCAAAGATCGTGGACGTCCGGGGTGAGAAAGAGTCTTCACACGTGGTTTGTGGAAGCTTCACTCTTTCTACATACACGTTGTGTATTTTGCACAGAGCAACGCGTGACAGCCTTGGTGGTGTCCATCATGGTGGGTCTGTCGGTGCTCCTGGCGAGCTGGCTCGAATTGGTACCTTTTGCCGTGCTCTTTGGCGTGTTTCTGTACATGGGGGTGTCGTCCATCAATGGCATCCAAATGTTTGACCGGATTATGCTCCTCTTCATGCCAGTGAAGCATCACCCGCAAGTGTCCTACGTCAGGAGGGTAAGGACGGAAAAGACCACTATGTGCTGCCGCCTGTTCATCACGTTATCCTACAACATTGCTGTTGTTATCCTATTCAGGTGAAGACTTGGAAGATGCACCTCTATACCCTGGCCCAGCTGATCGGCCTCGGGGTGTTGTGGGCGGTCAAGTCGACGGCGTTGGCCCTGTTCTTCCCATTCTTCGTCGTCGCCATGATTCCTTACAGGATGCTCCTTGGATGCTTCTTCACGCCAAGAGAGCTGAACGCGGTACGTCCACGAACACGTAAAACACCGAGTATTAGAGCGAAAACGTGTCTGACTGAGTTCAACATTTTCAGTTGGACGGCCCCAAGGCCGGACAAGTGATGCAGGACGACGAACCTGACTTCTACGATCAAGCTTATGGTGCCTGAGGAGCTTCAAGAGCACACCCGCTATGTAAAAATAATCGACGTAAAGTACAAGAAGCCTTCAGTAAACGGTGGTGGAAAGAAACGCAAGCTCTTATATACCTTCATAGTCGGCTGATATATTTTTAGACTGTGCGTACTAAGTGAATTGTGTTAACAGCTCAGCCCGTATAAGTCAACTATATACTACGTCCCTCTGCGTGTCATGTACCGTATGCGCAAAAATTACATTTAAAGGTGAGTTTCGTCATGATCACGCAAGTTTTGAGCCTCACAGGACCAATGCATGGCGAGATATGTGTTACAAGATCTTCCAATCGTCCTGCATATGGCTCAAAGAGAATGACATAAGTTTGACTACTCCATGAGGTTAAGATCACGGCACGGTGTCGGCCTCAGCAGCGTCTGCAATCAACAGAGAGAGAGAGAAGGATCAATATGACATTGGTCTGGAATTGACCGATTAACTTGGAGTGAAGTCTCCATCTAACGTGTGGTGCTCACTTGAAACCTGTTGGCACTGACTGTAACCATGTTAGTGATGACAGCGAATAAAAGTTGGTTACTGTAGGACCGCAAAGACTCATGTTTCGCACTTTGGGGCATACAGTAGCATTGCTCAATATCTCCTCATTGCCCGTGCATCTTGCACACCACAATAAATGGTTCCAGTGGTCCCGACGACGCTGCCGGCCGTGCTGTTCTGCCCGTCCATCCGTAAGTGCTCGTCCATTGTACGTACGTACGTACGTACGTACGTACGTACGTACATCATTCGTTCGTCCATTCATCCCCCTTCCCTCTTTGACCTGGCGTACGACGCTGCGATGATGAGGCACGCGTGTAGGGGAGCTCAAGCAGAAGCGGGGTGGCCGCCGCCAACCCCGCCGACTGCGGGCACGCGTCGAGCTCAGCAAAGCAAAGCCTCTAGGACTGGTGACTGCAGACAGACAGACGGACGGACGGACGGACGGACGGACGGACGGACGGGACGAATGTGTGCTTCTCCTCGCAGACGGAGTTGCAGGAAGGAAGGAAGGAAGCGGCCAAGCAGACCAGCCCGAACAGAGAGAGAGAGAGAGAGAGAGAGAGGGCGATCGACATCACAGCTCAGTTGCGCCTGAGGTGTTGAGAAAGTGAGAGCTCCTGGAAGACGCTTTGATGTCATGCACGGATTATTCAAGCCAAGCAGGGGCCAACGGGACATCCGGAGCATATGAGTCGGTACTGGAGAGAGTCGAGCAGGGACTTCATGTGAGTTGCGTTTGTCTGCCAGGTTGCAGCTGGTGAAGATGCTCAGTGTGTATTGATCGCTTTCTCAGTGACGCGTCCGCCATGGATGAGCTAGAGCAAAAGTGTTACGACCTCGACGCCAAGGTGCGCAGGGTGGAGGACGAGCGGGATGCGGTCATGAACGAGAACGACGAGTTGCAGGAACAGGTGGCTGCTCTGCGAGCCGTCGTCGAGAGCAGCAGCAGTAGCAACGCCAACGGCGGGGGGAGCTTCCTGGACGAGTCCGACAGAGAGGAGCTGGTCAGGCTGAGCGAGGAGGTGTCCAGGCTGGACGCCACGCAGATCGTGCTGCGAGAGAACTATCTGGTTGTGCAGGACAAGGTCAAGGAGGTGGCAGCAATCAAGAACTCCATCAAGGTAAGATGTGTCTTCGTCAGTGTGAGTCATCGTTGTATTCTTCAATGCATGATTCTTGCTGCAGTCCGTGATGGAAGAGACCGCGTGCGTGAAGGAGGATTTCCTCAACCTGAAGAATCACCTGAACTTAGCTGCCAAGATCGAGCTGCAGACCAACGAGAAGATGTATGAGAACCGTTTGCATCACCTGGAGAAGATGCTGGAAGAGATGCGTCATCGAGAAGAGAGCTTCCTGCACATCGCAGAAGAGACGAACATTCTGAAGGACCAAGTCGACTCTCTCAGGGAGTTGTCACTCACGTCACTACGCGACTACCAGTACCAGCAGCCGCCCAACGGCGTCCGCATGCTCCAGGAGCACCTCAGCCTCAACGACGAACTCAGCTCCAACAACATCGCCACGTCCACCCAATTGGCCGCAATCTCGTGCGACCCAAGTCCGGTGACGGAGCAGCCCAAGTCGTCGTCGTCGCCGCCGGTGAGGATTAGCGGCTCCCTGAAGCTCAACATGGCAAGTGCGCAAGTAATCAGGGACCAGAGGAAACCTCCAGGTGTCGACGGTGCCTTGACCACTGCCAAGAAAGACAACAGAGAGGAGGACGTCATCAAGTTCAACTGCTGCTCAGATCTCATGGCTCACCTGTGGGCCCAGTTCTTCGACTAAAACAATGACCGTGCTTTTCGAATAACAACCCTTCCCCCGAATGTATGTATGGATGCTTCTGTTCCATACGATTTTGAAATTATCGTATGAATTCACAATTACACACGATTGAATGACAAAGAAGCATTGAGTTTGCCACGATATTAACAACAGTTCTAAACCCTTTACTGCCCCTCCGTAAAGTACACATGTTAATAACACTACGAGTAGACGAATTGTACAATTAGGGGGTTTTCTCTGATACTATCGCCTGCTGCAAATACTAAAGACCGTGCAACTGATGATGCAGGTTCGTACGATTGGGGACAACACTTTTGCTGCGGGTCAGGACTCCGTGGAAACAAGACTCGGTCAGCCTCATGCGCTACGGTTGAGGACGTGTGGCACAAGCTAGACGTTGTCCTCGGTGTGCCGACTTTGAATAATGCTCCACTTGGAAATGACTTGCGCCAAGAGCTCGTTTAGAGTTGACGTATCTTCTTCGGTTCTCTTCCAATTCTTCTGCGCGTAATTGTTGAGGAAGTCTCTGACGCAGTTCAGGTGCTCGCACTTTCTTCTGGTGTAATCTTCCGGCTCGGCGCCGGCCAGCATGTCCAGAAGCCTCACCACGTTGAACATGGTGTAATGCTCATCGAACAGCCTTCCCAGCAGAACATTGTTCTTCGTCAGAACGGAGAAAGCATCGCCGATGTCAGCACGAGTCGCGAGTAAGATTTTGTCTGAAAAGAGCAAATAAAAATTTCGGACTCTCGGGAAGTTGATAGAATCGTTTCCCGCCATACCATTGTTGAGCAGTTGCTGGAGGTGGAGGTAGGCGACGTTCTTCTTCACCTGGTTTCCCCTATAGGACGGCGGAATAAGTTGCAGCCTCGCCACCATGTTGTGGTGATGGTCGATCTCTTGGAAGTGTGGCAGAGTGGGCACATCGTCCGTGGCCCAGTTGCGGATTGCCTCCCTGCTGTCTTCGCCGTTAGCCACGTGCGCCAAAATCTCGGAGACGTCGCATAAGGCATTTGCGGTTTCGTGACTTAATGATTCCTCAGGTAGAAAAGCCCAGTGCTCCTTGGGCCGGTGAGCCTCTTCACCTGACCACTGAAACGAGGAGAACGAGTCGAGCTGCGAGTGGATGATCATCTGGACGTTCTGGCAGACACCGGGATCATTGATGAGATCTCGGTCAGTGACTACTAAGGCGATGAGGTAGAGAAACACCAGCTGCTTGGCCCAATCGTCGAAGGCTGGCTGGAAGTCCGTGCACTCAGGGTGACCGACGACGACGTCGGTCAGAAGTTCTACAAAGCTCTTGATGACGTCAAGCCTCACGTCTTCCTCGTAGCTTCGGACGACTCCACTCTCTATTTCTGGGGAGTGAATGGCGTGGTTCTGAGGCAGGGAGAATTTGAAGCAGCGCTCCGTAGCGCTCTTGGCTTTCTTGGCCACACTGATGTGAGACCTCATCGCATTGGCGAGGTGTTTGTCAGGTCGAACAGCCTCATTGTTCGCCCCTAGATTGACAAGGGCAGTGATCACATGTTTGAGCTGAAGCTTCCATTTGTACGCATAATTCTTGAGGAGGTCGACGAGCGCTTTCTTGAGGAGTTCGCGCCGGAGAGGCTGACAGCAGGAAGCGCAAGAGAAGAAGAGGTACTCGCAGATTTGGGCGAAGTCGTTGGCGTCACTTATCAACACCGAATTCGCCTCCGGGCTTAGGTGCATAAGAAAGGCCTCAGGATCGTCACCGAGTATCTTTCCTGCTGTCTCCTCACTTAATCCCAACTTCAACAGTTGCGGGCGTTTTGAGTAGCCGAAGTCTCGCTCTAGGCTCAGCTGCGACGCTTCGAAACTGCGCAGAAAATCCGTCGGCGAGAATAACTTGACTCCAGGTGCCACGTACCGGATGCGTCTTCTCCTTGCAGCCCCGGAGACGCTCGAGGGACCCGTTGGTTTCTGTCTCTCTTCAAAAGACTCTTGGCGGCCTTTCAATCGCAAGAGAAAAGAGGAGGAACGATAAGGTTAGTGACGTCTCATACAAATGGGGTCGGTCGAAGGTCACACATACCCTGCTGAATCTGTTCCCTCAAGTGCCGGAGCCTTTGGTCTCTCTTTTCTCGCTCGGCCAGTCCCTCGCCGTCCGGCTCGCACCCTTTCTCCAGCATGTCCAAGAAGGTCTGGCCGCTGTCCTGATCTGGCGGCCTGATATCATCGTCGTCATCGGCGTCGTCGTCCACCGTCCTTTCGAGGTTCTCCAGCTCCTCCGTAGAAAAGCCGTGGCTCGAACTCTCGTCACTACCAGGAGAACGGGACATTTCTAAATTCTGACGACTCCCCCAAAACCTCCGTCGCTTTGTTTACTTTTTTTAATAGCAGGCTCGGACTGGCAAGGCCTGGGCTTTAAGCCGGCGGCTTTGTTTGGACTCCATCGTCAGCTGGGCTATCTTGCATCCTGGGGTGGTATGAGGGCGACAGCGGCGGCGGCGGCGGTGGCCACCGTAGAGCGCTCTACAGCTCACATTGTAGACAGTAGAAGTGTCGTAGGC
>JAAUXU010060030.1_pt1 | contig 31477 bp, 27 predicted proteins | sample 7278151 | NCBI WGS metagenome assembly JAAUXU01 (sample SAMN14350113, study PRJNA611818) | marine sediment metagenome | isolation source: surface marine sediment (1.8m) | place: French Polynesia: Moorea | collected 2018-08 | reverse complement strand
TTTGAGCATTCTGGCACCAAAATGGGCAGCCCTGACAATGAAGCTCTGTACTGAACATTGTGCCTGAGTATCATATCTACATGTTCCACATCAAAATTCCATCTCATAATGTCCTAGTGTAGCGCATGAGGTGTAGTCATGCCCATGGCTAATCTTTATGCCAAGGACTGTATACATATATATATATATTTATATTTATATATCTCATAGTTCAATTGAGTTGGTCAGCATTTGGTGACCATTATCGTTAGTGTCCAAAGCTGTTGTCCGACTGTCCTCTTCGAGTCAATTTAATTCCATCCGATGACGAAGTGTCTACGTAGAGGGTCTTGTCGTAGACCCAGTTGACTGCGTTCGTGTCCCCGGCCTCCGCCAGGATCGGGACGATCTGAAATTTCGGATGGTGACAAGGCCAGTTCAGTTAATAAGTTACTTGAAAAGATGCCCAAAACCTCTGTGATGATCCTGGTGTTGTAGTCGTTGTACCACTCGATTTGCTCAGGAAGCATCTGGCTGAAGTTGATGAGTTTGGGCTCGAACGGGACCAACGTGATGCTCTCAAAAGTGATGAAATCGCCTGGAAAATTTGCTCTTGGCTCGGGATACTTATTTTATTGCTCATTCAGCTTGAGTCAGTGTTTGCCTCGAGTTGATCGAGCAGACCCGAAGTCTACATTTGAGTTGCAAGAACCTTTATCAGACCAGGAAGGAGGACACTCTTTGCCTGCCAAGCCCATGTTTGTCACCGTCAAACCTCCCAAGGTGAAACCTGTGTGCAACGCTCATCCTCTCTTGGGACGGACATGCTTGAAATGGCTTGAAAAAGTTTGTTCAACCTGTCCAACTGCGTCAAGTCCACTCTGCAGACTTTTTAGAGCTCTTTCAAACTTTGCTGCAATAAGTCTGCTTGACCTGTACGTGCAAGGAGTCCTATTGTATGCACAGCACAGACTGATGCTACTGCTAAATAAATCGCACCATGTGGAGGCTTCATTGTACCTGCTGAACCCTGTGGAAAGTTTTTCTTGACTACTTTGACGATGGACTCCAGTCTGATTCCGTACTCGCCCTCCTTGTAGTACCCGGGCTCGTCGGAAAAGAACATCCCCTCTTTGAGTCCGGCAGCAGCAACCGAGCCCTGCCTCATTCGTATGCTGGTAGGCCCCTCATGGACGCTCAAGTAAGCACCGATACCGTGGCCAGTGCCATGACTTCAGGGAAAAAGAGGATTTGATTTTGAGGAAATTTCATTCAAAAGAGTGAAATTTCCTCCTGAACGGCGGATCACTTTGCTGAAGAGATCTACCCCTATGCATTACACTTTCGTTACCATTGGTGAGTGCCAGCTGGAGGATGAGGAGTAATTCAGCGAGGAAAACTGATCGGGAAAATTACTTTCTTATCCTTCAGTTTGCGCTCACCAACGGTAACGAACTGTAAAGACGAACATGTGAGTCAAGAGTAACTCTTCTGCTCCTCCTCCTTACAACTTTGCATACCCAAGGGTACAGGGTTTCAAGAGGAATCATACCCATTGTCTGGATACCCAAACCTTTGTTGCTACTTAACTCCGTACCCATGGGTGATATCATGACTACTCTACTAGCACACTTCCAGAATTTTTTGCAGTCCTAGTGCGTCATGTGGTTAGATCTCACCTGTAGTCGAGACCTGCATTGTAGAGATACTGCCTGGTAGCCAGGTCAATGGCGGTGTCAACGGTGTTCTTGGGCACGATGACTTTTGCCAAGTCGATCGCACCTTGGAGGACTCTGGTGTAGCGATCAATCAGCTCCTCAGGCGGAGAAGGACCAAAGAAGAAAGTGCGAGTGATGTCAGTTGTGCCATCCAGATACTGTCCTCCAGAATCGACTATCCCCAAAAGTGAAAATCTCTGTTTATACAGTAGGCATGCGCAGCATCAGTCATGACAGTGTCCAGTACTTCTCTCAGCGCCACTTCATGATACTCGACTAATTCAGGGTTCAAGTCCTTGTTGTACGTAGTAGCACTAAACTTTAGGATACCCCCTGGGGCTCTTGACAGGATTTGGAAATTTTGAATGTTATGAAAAAGAGGAAGCAAACGGACACGTACCAAGTAAGACAGCAGAGTCATTGACAAGTGCATTGGTCTCCTCTGTGGGGCTGTAGTGAATGATGGCTCCATTGGATCCTGATCCTGCGATGGTGGTGAAACTGTCTCCACGACTCTTCTCTTGCTGCAGTCGCACCTGAGACAAGCGCTCCGCAACACTCATCTCAGTCCAATCATTGGCTTCACCCTGGACAATAGATCGCTCCAGCTCGGCAAAGAACGTGCAACAGGCAACAGCGTCACGCAAATGTGCAGCAGACATTCCAGTAGACTCAACCTCCAAGAACAAGATCTGATGTTAGCAACACTTTTGCATCATCGTTGCAAAAAAAAACCACCCTCACTTCATTTTTGACAGACTTTGCATCCAACACTGGTGAATCTCCGAATTGAATGAATTGCTCAGGAAGTGCCTCGTAGACAGCGAAGCTGGCGCCGCCTAAGTACATGGACACCTGGGTGAGCAAGATCTTCTGCGGGGCATCCAGCGTCTGGCCCCAGCTTGCTAGGTCAACAATGGCGTCGTCAATGTCTCTGATCCCTACGCAAGTGTCGTTGCAGTCTGGCTTTTGCAGGTGGTCGGTCAAGTTGGTGTTCAGCTTGTCGGTGTGGATCCAAAGAGTGACTTCATCCGGGGTGACCAGAACTTGGGACTCAAACAGCGGCGAATGGTACAGCCCCTGTAGGTTAATTCTCAGCTCAAAGACAATCACTCTGAAAACATTTAACAGTCTCACCCCTATTGAGGTGCTCCCTTCTCCTCGCAGGTTCAAGATCCAGGCTATCTCATCCAGCTCCGTGATCACCATAGCTGTCTGTCCAGCCTCTGCCAAGGTTTGCCTGAGGTCACCAATCTTTTGTTCAAAACCCACTCCTGCATACTCCAGTGGGTGCACAACTATGTCTTTAGGCTGCAAAGTACCACAATTGATAGGAGGACTCGCAGTTTGACGCAGATCTTACGGTGGAAGTTGGTCTGCCCTCTTCTTCAGTCCAAATCTTGTCAATCAGGTTGTCCTCGATGCTGACGAGCTCGATGCCACCCTCCAGAAGGTCATCCCTCATGCTCAGCCAAGTCTTGGCCCCGATTAAGGAGGGATCCGCTCCCACTTTGTCCCCTACAGACAGAAAAGGTCTGGTCACATAGTGGAGAAAATCTCTATTTTATTTGAGAGATCGTGGGACTTCACGGTATTTCTGCAATAGTCGTCAGGTGGGTTTTGAAAGAAAAAAAAACATTTTCTTCATCCCCTTGATAGTTCTCCATTACCGTGGGGACCAAGTCCTTAGAGCTGGACGAGAGGGGACCCAGAAAGGATCATTTTTTCATTCTGCATGACTACGACGGATTCACACATTTTTTTCGCAATTTTTTGCGCCTTAAGGTGCTTGAACCATTCACTGCTGACAAGAAGTCGACCGTGTGTGTTATGACCATCTAAGATTTCGGTTAAGGATAATTCCTGCTCCAGTAGACCCTGTTTACAGTCATCAAGTCCGTCCAGCCACTTTTGATGACTGTGACCAATGCATTCCCACATCTGATGTCCAAAAGTGTGCAATTATTTCAGACATCAGAAACACGTCTTTACAAAGGGGGATGTATTTCTTGGGCAGCGCCAGTTGTGTATTTTGACGGGAAATCGGAGATTTTTCGCTGCTCCAAAAGCATTTTCATTAATGGGGATAAAAATCTTATGTTATTTCCCCAAAATTCCTTGTGATTGCCATGTTTAGCCGATCACGACTGATTTTCATAACCGATAATTGATGACTGTAACTGATCAAATTATGCCAGATTTATGTAGTGAAAATTGGGGACCAGGGAAAGTGATGACGGTAGGCGAATCATGGTTGTAGCAGTTATGGCTGTAACTACAGTAGACCCCTACTATAGTTCCAAATGTGGATTCGGAGACTGACCAATCGACGCAGTTAAGGCTGAAACCAAAGTCAGTGCCACCCTAGCACATATGTATATTGCTTTGTGACAACCTGGGGAGAGGTCGGCGTCTCCTTTCAACCACATCGTGTAGTCCGGCACCCCCGGTTGTCCCATCCGCATCAGCATCCAGTTGCAGTCCAGCTGGTCGGCAGCCTGGATAAAGTATCTTCCATCGGTCCAACACGCAGCCTGAGGAAGAAAATTCGTAAGGACAGTGCTTGCCGTAAATAATGTCACTTGGTACAAATCGTTGTGTTATGCTTAGTGGGGTTACTGTAAGGTTGAATTTAAGGTTGGAGAGTGTTAGACATGACATCCTGGAGCTTCGTCAGGTTTCAGGCACTAATTGCCAGGCTAGAGCAGTCTAAGTGCGGTGAGTCAACAAGAGCACCGTGCCAGTTGCTGCCAAAAATCAATGTTTTTGACTAGTAAATGAAAGTGAATGTGGCTGAAACTTTCTGGGGGCTCCCCCCCCTGCCCCCCCTCTTTTGGGGGGCTTCACCCCCCAACGCCCCCTGGGCCGTCATGCTAGGCCCCAAAAACACTACGTAGCGCTACATAAGAGATACTGATCTGTCTAGGCTGTAATGGCCGGCACACGAAGGAACAGTAGCACGGCATGTTCTCTGGAGTAAAGAGGCCGTCATGTCTTGTTCTTGTCTTAATTGAATTGTTCTTGTTTGAATGAACTGTTCTGTACGCTCATCGCCGGCCGGCCATTAAAGCCTAGACAGCCCAGTATCTCTTACATTGTGCTACGTAGTGTTTTCGGGGCCTAGCATGATGACGCAGGGGGCGTTGGGGGGTGAAGTCCCCCAAAAGAGGGGGGGAGCCCCCAGAAAGTTTCAGCCACTTTCACTTTCATTTACTAGTGAAAAACATTGATTTTGGGCAGCAACTGGCACGGTGCTCTTATTGACTCACCACACTTAAAGTGCTCTAGGGCCTTAACAAACATTCAAAACGGTGACCTTGTGTACTAAAAGTTCTGTCAAAGAGTCTGAATAATTGATTTCATGCTGAAATTCCGCTCAGAAACATCCCCAGTCAGCCTCTGGCCTCGATATGTACCAAGCGACATTATTTACGACAAGCACTGTATATAAGTCATACATCGATATAAAGTGCATTGAATATGATGGCGTTGGGGGACAAGTCTGGCATGGGCTGTAAAGTAAACTCAACACCGGTGCACGGACATGTGTCTTGTTACACAATTAGGATAGCATTTTTTGTTTACTCACCCATTTTATTTACTGCAAGCGTGGGGTCAAATGATGCTTTACCACATGTTTGTTTGTAAAGTGTGAAAAAACATTTGTAAAGTACTTTACTACATACTACAGAACTGCAGAACCCACAGAAAATAAATGTTTTGGGCAGCCCAAGAAAGGGAAACCACATGTGGAGAAACGTCGAGCGGTTTCAGCCGCTGCCTCCAGGATGGAAGCAACGAAGAAAAACAAATCGGGAACTGTTGCAAACCAATGCAAGTATCACAGTTTAGTGCAAATAAAACAGGCTTGAAACAAGAAATGTCATGTCAAACTACAACCGTCATTCTCATAAAGAAGCACAATGCATATGATTTCAGATTTTGGGGCAAGGTGGGGGCGGGGGCCTCGGGCCCCCGCCCCCACCTCCGCCCTCGGGTCGTCAACTGTACCTCTCGAGCTGCAAAATCTGAAATCGTGTGTACAGTGCTTCTTTACGAGAATGACGTACATAACTGATACTGAATGGTAAACTTTTAAGGTCGTTGATGACGGTTGAAGAAACGGTCAAGATCTGCGTCACCGTGTAGTTGGTGAGTGACGCAGTACCTGCCCTGATGCAGAGGAACTCACCTGGTCAGCGGCGATGATTGCGTCCCCATTGCTGCCGGAAAAGCCCGATATCCAGGTCCTCCTGCCTTCTTCGTCGAGGGGCACGATGTATGCAGCGACGCCGTTGGCAGCCATCAGCTCACGCAACCCGGCCAGACGCTCGCTCGTGTCCACCCGGTTCGGAGGCACCGGATCGTCCGGGCCACAATTGGTCGACAAGTCACGACTTTGGGGGGCATTGGGAACTCTCTCATTTTACTGCATGTCATCATTGGAGCGCGGCAAAGTGGGACTCTCCACACAAAATATGTCATTTCAATCAATTTTTTGCGCAACTATGCCTTAAACATCTCAAAACGCAGTTCTTTGGCAAAATGCCAAGTATGCACCACACACAACACCATTATGAGGTCATAATGAGTACGAGAAGATAAGTAACTGAAAGAGAATTATCTAAATTTTGTTCTCAACGTCCGACACAGTCAAATCTTCATTTACTCAGAATAACGTTACACAGAAAAGACGATCTCTCTACATCGGTGAAAACTCTGGGTCGGTATCGAACAATTGAAACATTAAATTTAAAAGAGTTGTCGGTCAAGCATAACATGCCTTATGTCTTTGAGGAGATGCGCAGAAAATCGAGTCCGCTATCAATGCCAGTGCTGGAAAAAGCTACAGTCGTCGTGGCCTCATTTTCATTGCTCCAGAGTGTAACTGCAAATTTGCTCTCCCCCTTAATAAAGAGGTGTTTAAAGTTTTAGGTGGACCTACTGTTGTATACAATTAACATCACACCTTTGCAGCTGTTGTCTTCCTGCTTAATTGTGCCCTCTGTCTCTACCACATCAGACTACTTTATCCATCATTGTCTCACTATACACCATATACTACAGCGGCAGCAGGCAGCACGTAAATTTATGCAAAATAAGTACGAATACTCTTCTTCATCCTCGGCTACTTACGTGTGGCGATCGAGGATGACGTCTGCGGGGGCAGCAACGCTGCCACTGCCCCTGTACAGGGTGCAGGAGGACGCGAGGCCCAAGACAGAGAACAAAAGAATCGGGAGTTTCATTCTTGTCGCACATGGGGAAAGTGACCCCTCGCTAGATAAAAAAAAAGAAAGAAAAATCGAGTTTGCTTCAAGAGAAGATAAGCGTGGGACTGAAGAGAGAAAGTCACAAGACCGAAAAAAATGTAGTCGAATCTTTGAAAACATACCTATCATTTTTCACCGTATGACAAGAATCTCTGCAATATTGGATTGTAGGTTTCCAATTGTCGACTTTTGAGCGTCCAAGTTATTCGAACTTGTGGACTTGAGCAGCAAAGATAGTGGCGAACTTGGTTCTTTCGCTGAGGAGATTTTTATCTTACGTCTGGAAAATCTTGATAGCTTTTTCGACCAGTTGTCGTTCAAGGCCTCGCTCGGGCCCTCCACATCACGTCACAAAGATATCTTTGTACCTACCTGCACAGGTGTTTCACTAGAATAGGAGATACGAAGCTCTGACACCTTTAGCTACATTATGAGTGAGGGCGTCGTTTAAGGATATGGCTGTACTTATCTCCCATTAAAGGTGGTTTAATACGCAGGACCTCACATGCAGTTTTGTGAAATGTTGCCTTGGTTTTATGTCAACTCGCGCTCAAGGTCAACGCAATCCTTGGCCAAATCCCTCGTGTGGCGCCAGTCAAACTTTTGGGTAGCCGTTAAGGCTATCGATCATTGAAACCAGAATCAAACATTCCCCTCTCGAACTAAAAAAGACTGTTTTTCTTACCTTCAGAGATGTTATAAATTTGAAGCAGAACCGATTTTTCCCTAACTGAATGACCAGAACAGCCTCTCTAGTGGCAGATTTTCAAATGGCAGACACAGAGTAACCGATGAAGGACTTGATTAGAGGAATGAACCTGGCGTTAATTCAAATTTTACAGTTCGATGTGAATTGACTCGACAGTCTTAGGTTACAACACGAGACAGTCTAAGTTTAGGGCCCTTCTCTGGTCATTTTTGGGCCTTCCATATCAATGACGCACGCACTCCTACAAAGATCAGATCTGCGATTGCCTAAGAGAAATTGATCAATTTCAATTAGACACAATCAAAAACCAAATGTCACATTTTGGCATCGATTCGGTATGTGTGAAATCACTAAAGTATTCCAAGTTGAACGCAGGGGCTGAGAGACAGCTACAGTGAAAGCTAAATGCAAATGCAGCTTTGATTAGACCAAACCTGCCTGAAGCTTTATTAAAACTGGACCAAATGTACACTGCATGATTTTGGTTCCAGAAGTTTAAGCACAGACAAGCAAACAGGTTGCTAGTAGATCCTGTACCCTTATATGTAGCTTCCACTGTATTTTTTTTAACTGCGCACTGCTCATGAACAGCTATATAAAGCTCCTTAATGAGTCGAGAGTGTGACGCTCTCCATATTTCTGCTAGAGCTGCCCATGGTGGTTGATATCAGAACGAAACCGCATTTTTTTTCTAAAACCAAATTAAAATTTGGTTTGTATGAAAATTTCAACGATTGGTGGATCGCAGGTTCATAGTGGAAGGGATTGAACGTTTTTTTCTTTGCCTAAAAGTAGTCAGGAACAACAATGATGCAATAAATTAGCATTGGCTCAAAAGCGGTTTATCACAGGCAAATTCAGAAATACTGTGCTGGGACAGAACTTACTTATAGGCACATGAAGTGTGAAAAAATGCTACAAGATGAGCCAAAAACAACATGTGCCTCGCACGATTTCGTCTTCTCGGCGGGAAAAGCTTACAAAAAGCTGCTCCAAAAATTGGGCCATAATCCAAAGAAGTCTTGGCTAAATTTTTGTCACAGCCACAGTGACGGTGGGAGGGGCCGTGTTGGCTTCTGAGGACGTGACTTTGGGGGTCTTCGTGAACGTGACCTTCGTGTAGATGAGGCTGCCCAGCACGCTGATGTTTAGGCCCACGAAGTTGGCCCAAGAGAAGACGTAATCTCCGCCAATTACCATGCCTGCAATGACATCTGTATGGTGACTGGGAGGTTTATTATTTTCATCACAATTGTCTATGAGACTGACTGATAAATAGTCCAATGACTAAAAAAGTGAGAGGTTCAATGTTCTGATATGTCCAGAACCTGTTCTACAGAGTGGACTAAGGAGTCTTGCAACTCTTTGACAACGCTGAAAGCAAAGGCGAGAACCGCATCTCCTTGGACCATCCCGTAGGACCTTGTTCGGTTCCGGACAAGCATGACAAAGTTACAAAAGAATGAATAACTAAATATTACACATCCGCAAAAAAGATGCCTTTATTCACCGTAAATCTGTTGATTGCACGAGGGGCTTTCGATTGTACTCGAACTTGGCCCTAGGACAGACAGAAGCCCCTCAGGCAGTCAACTGATCTAAAGCAGATAAGGTCATTTTACGGCTATAACTGACGTGAACTTTTTTGCGTTGCTAAAGGTTGACTGCGCCAGACGTGACAGTGACCTGACGCTGAAATAAGAGCTTTGGTGTTGTCCAAAATTACAAAAAAAAAAACAAACAAGGGTAAAGGAAAAAGCTCGTATAAAGTATTGTCTTAGTCCTGCCAAGAGTCTCCTCACCCATATACGTGATGAGGATGTTCTTGAGGCAGCCGATGATGGTCGTGGTGAGGGCAGAGTTGTATTGAGTGCACAGCAGCACAGCTAGCATCTACGGAGAGTGTCAAAAATGGCAAGAAAACAAAGCAAAACTAAACTATGTCTCACCAGTATGAATCCGAAAACGCAGCTGAGACAGAACTGTAGGGTGAAGAAGACGTTTCCCCACCCATGGAAGTTCCTGACTTTCTCCAACTCCCCGGTGTGCAGGGCCAAGAGCGTCGCTGGCAAGAACACCAACAGACTATTGTAGAACATGAGTCCATACTTGCCTGCAATAATAATGATATCATCACCATCTGACTGAAACGGACGAGTTCTACGCACCGAGATCCTTGCTATCGAGCTTCTTCTTCATGAAGACGCCGTTGGCGGCAGTGCAGAAGTCGTTCAAGAGCACGAACACGTAACCCTGGAAGAAGGTTCATTCAAAATGAAATGAATTACATTTTGCTGTTCTGCCCTCTTACCTCCAAGTTGAATGTGAGGTCGTTGGCTGCAGCCACGATGGCACCCAGGATCATCATATACACGGAGAGCTGCACGCTCATCCTGGGCTTCCACCCGAGCACTATGAACTCGCCGGCCATCGTCATCAGTATCGAGAATCTCCTCAGCACGGTCATCATGGGTAACGACAAGTCCTTCGTGCTGCCTAGCCCGAAGATCATGTTGCCTGAGTACAAGCAAAACGTTGAGTCCAAAGAAACGTAAAAAAGAAACAAATATCCGGCCATACCAAGGTAAAACACTGGCAACGGCCAGATCTTCCTGATAGCATCCATGGAGACGGCCGGAAAGGTAATGAAGCCGAACGCGCGGGCAAGGTACAGCAGCACGATGGTGGCCGCCATTTGACCGAGCCCAAGAACCTACAACATGGGATCAAAAGTCATCAGCAAATGGAACTGGATCGATTACATTTCTACACTTGCCTGAAAACTTGGAAACTTGGACGTGGTGAGGACGTTTTTGTTGATCACCATAATGAAGAAGGACGCGGACCCATAGAACAACGCAGTCAGGACGCGGAGCAGCAGACTGGGAGAACTGCGAAAAACCAAGATCCATCATCACTACCTTGAAAAAAGAAACAATCATTCCTACCTCGATTGTTCCATCTTTGTACGCGTACGAAGGACTTTTTCTGTAAGCAATGTAAAAAAAGAGTATCAGACATAGAGATTTAGATAGTTAAAGCATGATAAAACACTTTTTTGAGTCCCTCATTTATGCTTTAGTCCTAGGTGAAGTCACCAATGTCCTTGGTGTCCGCACCTACGTCCCCCTTCCAGCTGGCCCGCCCACCCACCTGCCTCCTGTCCGTCTACCTGTCTGTGCCAGACCAGACGAGCTCACTCACCTCCACTAGGTGCCAGGAGCTTCACCACCTCCTCGTCATCCGGTGCCCCTCTGGTTGTTGCTGCTGATGCCCGACTTTGCTCTGACCTCACCTCACTTGTCCCACAGACAGGGGAATGGGACAAGTCGTCCTCACGTTCCTGTAACACCAAAATACCCAATTTTTCTCATTGCTCCTGAATTTGAGTATAATTGCAGCTTCTTTCCCAAGCAAAGTCCCATCATGCGTCGCACAAACATCATGCCCAAGTTCGTGTTAATGCCTGCACTTACTTAATCATTGCTTCTCATACGCTCCGTTGCATAAATGTCCTCTTCATGAATCTATCTGTATTTAAAGTTAAATCTCAACACGAGGATTGTGACGATTCCACTGAGTAGACTCACAATTGCAGCTTCAGCTTAGCTCATTGAGACGTCGCACAAAGGGGACAAGTTTTTACCCCCTTCATTGACGTAGGAAAAGCACCTGTCAGGTGCGTGATTGAGAACGAGGGAGGAGAGAGAAACAGAAGGAAGAGAGACGAAATGTCAAAGAAAGGATCACGTATGAAATTTTCATTTTTTCCCACTCTATCACGGGCAGAAGATACGAGCATACGAAAGCCGTCTGATTGTCGTATCTGGCAAGCAGGACAAGTCTGGTTGGGGCTCCACAAATTGTGGTTTTTGGTCAAAGCCATCGCTTTCTGGCCTGATTCCCTAAGTAGTAAATTCAGAAAGTCACATAACTTGAGGAAGCCAATTGTTCTCTCACTCGCTCAGACCGCATCTTCTGCTTCGGCCAATATGTTTCTCTCCAGATCATGTCCCAATGAGGAGCAAGATGAGTTTTGCAGTGCACTACATAACCCAACTCTGGCTGCCACCCCTCCACATGCAGTGCATGTGGAACTCACCAAAGCCCAGCAACAGACATGGTTGATGACGCAACAATTGATACCGCATTTGCTAAAATGACTGCAATGTCAGTTTCAGGGTTTGTTTCACAGCTGTACGAAGATCCCAAATTACAGTTACTGTTGTTATTCTCGTCGAGGAAGATGTCCAAGTTGATATCGTCAATCTCCCACTGCGACTGTTGTTTGAGGCCGTTGTTATGAGAACAGGAGGACACAACGGTGCCGACCCTAATCATGAGCGGCTGGAAATTGCCAGAATACAGCAATCAACTCTTAGCTACAGGGTGATCCAAAAAGAAAGCAATTAGTTTTCTATTAGCACGTTCAACTTCTACGTGGAGCATTGAAGATGGACATTGTACGAATTGTTCAGCGATTTACGTTAACACTGCTCAATGTCATCGAAAGGAGAACATTTTAATACAGAAACAGTGTTGCAGCATGAGAAGTGAAAAAGTTATTTGATAAAATGAAAAAAAGTATGAGGGAAGCGGATAGTGGAGGACAAGCTTTATCCCAGACGGACTTTGTAGCGGACAAAGGACTTGGACACAGACCAAACAGACTTGGCTGGATGCTTTCACAAATGGTGGGCCTCTACCCTCCATTTTCCCCCTGCTATTTTTTAGTCCAAAGAATAAAACATGCTGTGTTTACACAACGCATTGTTCGAAAACACTCTTTAAGCCTATGAGAATCTCAAGGAGGAGGAATGTCTTGCGTCGAGAATCACCTACCAAGAAAATGCTCACGAACGAGACAACACAGTAAATGGTATTAAGATGCGCTTCTTGGCAAACCCCTTAGCTCTATCCGGAAGACAGCCAGACATGGACCTGAGGGTGGGTTTTTTCCCTGCAAATCTGGGAGCACATTTACCTGGGGTTGAGGTTAGGTCCAGGAAGGTTGGATGCAAAATAACCATTTGAGTGTGCTCCTACTTATTAATATGCTCGATCCGCTCAAAGATGTTGCAAGTGGGCAGTATTGCAATGGGCACGTTCTCTGCCAGCAGTGCCCTGAGAAGCTTAGACTTGAAATTTTGTTACTAAAACTGTGTCTGCTGAACATTTTTGCAATACATAAGATTTTTGATTTCTAAGTCAGATTTTGGACTTTATATAGTAAAGTCCAAATATGACACCATAGACGCATCGCTCATGCAAATGAACTATGCGACGGCAAAACATCAACAGATGAGAGTGAAAAGTGAAAAATGGTCTAAAATGGGACAAGTCGTGCCCGACTTGTGTGTAGAAGTGATCCTAACACAATCTGCACGTAAGTTTTCAAGGCAGATTATCTCTCTTGGCAAATCCACAAGAAAGATTTAAAAAAAAAGAAGATTAGAATGATTATTATTCCCTTTGTCTAAAAATAAGCGAGCCCCTTGGAACTGAAGCTTCGATTATTGGCAGATTATACAAGGTGTTTGTCTGAAATGATTTCTGGCGTCTACTTTATGATCTGGTGGCCGCGCAGCATCAGAAGTACTTGTGATTGTAAAGTTCTTTTTTTATACCAAAACATGGATAGAGTAAGTTACCAAATCGTCGATGCAGTGGCATCAAGTAAATGACTATTATTTACGGCGCAGTCTGTACAATTCTGAGCAAAGAATGAATTCTTTGCACTGAGATTGAAGGATTTAGCTATAGGAATATAATAAAGTCAAGCCTGTTATACCAAAAGCATTTTGTGACCCCTGATCATTCTTTTAGGGGGGGAGGGCGGTGACTACCCTGCAAATAAGCCTTCAAAAAGTTCGTTAGTTATAGAAAATTATATGTTTGACAAAAATGAGCAGTCATTCTCACGCACAAATTAACTCTGATCATGAGTTCATGAGCCTCTAACAATTTTTCAAGCATTCCTTGAGGAAAAAAGTGTTCAAGGCTCGCTCGAGTCAGTGGAACTTGGTTGAAAGAAGGACTAACTTTGCATTTTTGTCAAATAAGCAACCCCATTCACGCATTGATATTTGTGTTGCCACATACCATCTTTGCAACATAACTTAAAAATCAATCTGTTCAAAATCAGCTCTAGCAGCACGTCCACAACAGCCCCAATGCTCATGTCCAAAGACATCTTCCATGACTTTGGTCAGTGTGATGTAGTTGTGTTATGGTCAAAGCTGTTGAGGATAGGCAGCGTGACCTTGTTCTCCTACTGCAGGAAGATCCTCGGCTTCCTGCCCTTACCCTTAAGAAAAGCCACATTGTGGTGCTCCTAGAACTTCTTCAGGATATTCCTGACTTGATATAGGAACACCATGGCCCTTGGAGGTCTTTCTGCCTTTGCTAGAGTCCTCAGAGTCCATCTGGGTGACAATGCACTCTCACGTGTCCATGACGAGCTCTCTGGTCTTCACCATGGCGGCTGTGGTGGTGACTAAAATTTTCCAGTCTCAATTCAGTACATAGGCCAGAAAGAAATCTCAATTGAATGCTTCACTGTAGCATTGAATTACTCACAAGATATTGTGAAAAACTGTTAGAACTAATTGTTATCAAACATTGGGATAATACTACCCAATCTTTTTTAATGGGGTGCCAATAATTTTTAACTTATGCCTCGCAGTTCTTGGCAAGAATTCACTTGACGACCTTCTAATCAAATGGAATTAGAAACTAATGACTTCCCCGATCCCCCCCTTTGCCTTCAAACTTTTTTAGACACTGTGTTAGGACATTAGATCAACATTAAACATTTGTTGTGGCCCTGGTCAGTGACTTTGTAGATGTAAAACTGCAGCACTCCATTCAAATGGAACTAAAAATAAAGTGTTCACAGCTTTGCCCTGGGGACATCAAAATCTGAGCACCTTGTTATGTACAGAATTTATGTAGAAAAACCTTATTGCCATGGAGGGGGTTCCAATTTCTTTTTATTTGGAAAACCATTTGACTGCATCTTTATGATCTGGCACTAGGTAACAAACCCAAGATGCACTCAGTCAAATCCCAAAATTTTCATTCTTTGACCTAGTCCGTGGAACATGTATGTTGATTAATAAAGTGTAACTGATTTATGTAACTACTCACAAAAGGACAGTTGCCTCAAGATCATGATTTCACAGCTATGTGTATAAATATAGAATTTATGAATTCTGGTGGCTGAATGAGCGCCCCAACAACTCATTCCTGAGGACGTTTGCAATTTATACGGATCCTAATAGAAAACAGCGAAACTTTATTCCCTGCTCTTACCATAGAATGTTGGCGTACTTAAAAGTATACCTAATTTTCTATCTCACGTAATTTATATTGCATGTCTGTTACAATCCCTGACAGTGTCCAGGAGTCACACTGCACAATGAGTGAGCCACGAAAGTGATCAAACACACCGGACCAGCACTGAAAAGTGCTTCCCCCAACCTCGTTCACAGCCGACTTCAGATGCACTGATCTCCAAAGAAAAAAAGAACTGGTGTTTTTCTGGAATGGAGCGGTAAATTTAAATAGTAGGAATATGACACAATGGAAACTTCTCCCAAAAGACTTCAAAGCATTCACAGCAGCCATCAAAGGTTGCACCCAAAGTCAGCTACAGGTGGGACACCGAAAGGGAGGCAAATAGCAGAACATCTAGTAGAAACGTCCAAAAGCGTCCCCTGCAGAGTCATCAGGAGAGAAGGTGATGAGGGGGCAATTTTGGAGTTTACCCCATCTGGTACTCCATCAACTTTGAGACTGGATTTTGAATGACCATGGCCTTAAAAATGCACTACCGTACAAATTTAGATTTGTCACGCTTTTGATGGACTATCTAATGAATGACTTGTGAACAAATTCAGTGTCGACACATGTCATCACCACAATGGATACCAAAAAGTTGAAGTACTTGGCAGAGACAGCCTCGAGGAAGCACCAAGCAAATGAACCACCGATAACTATGAGAAGTCTCCAGCAGCCCTGCGAGCATGCTTCAACGGCCCAAACTCCTTGAACAAGATGGAATCTTCAGTAGAGCTTCATTGAGCATCCACAGAGGAGCTTTTGTGAGGGGGATCAGAACCTGGGGATCAGAACCTGGGGATCAGAACCTGGGGATCAGAACCTGGGGATCAGAACCTGGGGATCAGAACCTGGGGATCAGAACCTGGGGATCAGAACCTCAGTGTCATGTTGTCAGGTACCTCACGAGACTGATGGAATAAGAGAATGACGACTGGTCAAGTCCAAGAATGTCATGAACAGCCTGAAGAACAGATGCAACAGGCTTCCCCTCATTTTCCCTGATGAGAAACTGTTCTGCACTGACTGTCAAGTGTACAGCCAATCATTTGAGAATGTTTTGCCAGACCATCAGGGCGAAGTTTCAGCAAAGTCGTCAAACTATGATATGCCTTCAAGACAAAACGCCCAGCCGAAGTCAACGTTCTCGTAGTCATCAGAGAAGGTGGCGGGAAATGCCCCCCCAATCTTCGTATATCAGCCTACTACTACTACAAGATACTAGATGCGGCAAAGGTTGCTATTCACTCCAGATGGGCGGAAACCTCACAGTGCCAAGTGGACAACCCAGTGGCACTGTAAGAATATGCCCTGATTTTGGGGTCGAGATACGTGGTCACCTAATTCACCCCCTACAGATCCGTTGGATAGGGCAAATGGGCGTTCCAGCAAGCAGACGTCAACGCAACAAGCCAAAGGATGCTATATACTGAATATTGTCATTTAGTTTCGCAATAAACAAAGCCTCTTCAGGGAGTTAGCTATAAAAACGCTGTTTTTGTTAAGAAGCATGATGCGTGGCACTCGTGAGTCAATGCTTTTGGAGACCTCTGTAAATGTGAGCAGTTGGAATTATTAAAAGCCAGCAGTTTGATAAATGCAGGATGGACCAAACTTTCCACGTCTTTCACAATGGGGAGGCCGCAATTAGCTTGGCTCTTCTATGCCCTTCACTGGCTGAGCAGTCAGGCTCCATCTATATCAAGTTACTTTCGGTCCACCCTGCATTTCAGAGCACCTATTGCATAATAACTTAAGCTTCCCCAGCAAAAGCATCAATGACGTTTAGTACATTTGCACGGCACTTTTTGTGTCCCCTTTTGGTCTTTACCTCCTGTGGACGCGTCCACCATGGCCAACTCCACCAGCCTCGTCCATTCCTCGTCATAGTGAACTTATTCAAGTCAACACCTTAACGTGAATATAACGCAAAGTAGTGTCAACCGTGCAGGCACTTGCTGTACAGGATAGAACAAGTGCGAAAAGGAAAAAAGCAAGGGAAGGAACAAGGCTTTGCAAATATTCTTCCTGGACAAATATTCGTGATCAGAACATTTTATTCGCGTTTTTTTGGGCGGGGTGGGGTGGGGGTGGGGGGTGTATGGTGAATATTTTGTTTTCGCTTATGCCACACACAGTGGGACCAAGGTCTTGAAGTGGTGAAAGGTCAACCCCCAGCGGCCTCCCAAGCCTCTTCCAGCAGGCCAGGAAGTACCTGGGCATTGCGGCATTGAGTGCTTAACCCCCGAGAGGATGTTCAGTAGGTCCGCGCTTTCGGCACTGTGCCCTCCACAGCGCACCTAAGCGCTCTGCTGTCACAATAAGTACTCAAAAATGGGCACTTTTGTGCTCAAAGTTATGTTTCTGTGTCTAAATAATCGATGTCATGTCGAAATTCAGCACCAGAACACTTCACAGGAGTGTATGCAGCGTATTTGCATGTTGCGATAATACTGTTGACGAGGTCAGTATGATTATTTGTCTACTTGATTCGATTGGCGGTTGAAAGGTGCTGGAATATTCGTCCATTTACAATTCGAATAGTTTGGTTTATTCGCAAAGCCTTAGGAAGAAGGTTGCATTCAAACTTGTTTGATGACACTGAAATACAGAGAAGTCTCGATTGAACGATTCCCACCTGCTAGTTAACCAGATGCTAAATAAATCCAGGCTTCCCTAAGTTGGGACTTGCTCTCATCAAGTCCTGGTCAAGGAAGAAAATCACTCTTCAGTGCTTGGCCTTGTCAGTTTCAGGTATCGTCGAGTTCATCTTCTAATGATCTATTTCTTTCAAGTTTTGAACTTTCGCCGAATTAGGACTGCTCTTTTGGAAAAAAAGAAGAAAAAAACACCAACGTCATCGTTAAATTAATTCTTCCAATCGAATGTTCAAACGTTTCTGCTACATAAGGACTACTGTTTTGGGTTTAAAAAACTTAATACAGACATTTTCGTCAAACCGACACTTCACTGCACCACAGGCCGGGCACACACACGAATCAAAAGTAGTTATACAGGCCAAATTTGAGTTGAATCAATGCTGATAAGGACTGTTGAAGCCTACCTCTTCATGCGTTTGAAGGCCTCGATGCTTCTCTGGTAGCGTGGACGTGGCTTTTGTGTCAATGTCCTGAGAGAATCGGTGTCGCAGAGACATCCCAGAAGATGCTCCTGAGACCTGCAAAAAGTGACTTAAGACCAGGCGGAGTCCAGGACGAAGAGCATTTTACAAATGGGCATTCCTACGCAAGGGGAGACGGGGACACCAAGGAGTTCGCGCTAATTTGTTGTACCTAAGGAGTTGTAAAACATCTGCTGTTATTGGATTAATGAGCGGATAAAGATGCAAAGACCCAAGTTGGACTCTGGCCCAGGGCTGAAACAAGTCTTATCTGCTGGTGGCAGCAAAGAAGTGCTACGGGCACTCACGAATCCCAATCTTTTTGAGCCCAAATGTGGATGAATCTTGTGTTACCACCTAAAGTTTGAGCGCCATCGCGCATACGTTTACTACGTGTGTCATCACAAATTCAGAGCAGTCACTCCAGTAGCAGAGAACAGTAGCAGTGTTAATATAAGTTAGGAGCAAGGACGCGAAAAAAAAATGAATGATAAGATTCTGATTGTCACTCTCTTTGTCTTTGTGTCGCCCACTTTTGGTTAGGAATAACCGATTGTAAAAAGAAAGATTGTTTCTTCCAGAAAGCATAGAAAAGTCCTTCCTGAAAAAAGTGTCTTTCTGCAGCTTTCCATATTTCTCCCCTGACTACGATCGTCATACACGTAGTTGACAAGTCAGTAATAGTGTTAGGTTCCTCCTGAACGGAAAGTGACGTCGTACCGGTCTCAGTTAGAGTATTTCTGCCCCCAACTTACCTTCTCTGATCTTTCTGACTCAAACTTTGTGCATTACGTCAGAAGGAAGGAATTACCCATTACGGCATCACTAAAAAGTTCAAAAGATGCAGTTGCAGCGAGTCTAGAATAGGAAAAAAATATTCGGCTAATACAATTGCAGCAAAAGTAAGTCCAGGTAAAGGTGTTATAACTGTTGGAGAATTGGGATAGGACGGACTGAGTCATAAAGACGATAAGCGAAATTGAGGAGAATTCGCATATTTGCACGTGGCGAATGGGCTGTGGCAATGGACGGAGCCGCATGACGGCTGCCATCGCACAGTTTGAGCCGTAAACACGTCCGGGGTCCGGTACCAAACAGCACTTGACGTCACGCCGCGGATTTAGACAATGTCACTTGCTTTTTTCTTACTAAAAAAAGTTTAATGATGTGGCGATTTGGAGAAATATTTCAAACTCTCACCTCTCCCCAGAGTGAAACCTTTGTGCCAACTGACAAGTGTCAATGCCAAACTTCGCCAAGTGGACGAGGAGGAAGGAGAAGAGCGACGTTGAAGAAGTCGAATTTGTTTGGCAAATACCAAGCATCAGCTGTGACCAGGGTGTTTTGCCCACAAAACCGCCAAAGGACCGATCTCGAGTTAGGTGTCTCCAGCACAGTGAGGCCGTCTCAGTGGCCACACGAAGCAACGTCGGCAGCTGGCTCGTCTTAGACTCCTGAAGGCTGTGTGCGCACCTTTCTCAGTTATTCATTATGGTTATCGTTGAAATATTGTTCTTTCTTTTTCAACTGATAGTAAAAGATGCCCCAATTGCTTCGTGGCCTGAAACGCTGCTGTTTCTGGTCTTCATGTCCCCGATGAAGAAGTTAGGGCCGAAGATGTCGCGTCTGTACCGAGAGGAGTCCTTGAATTGAACAACATCTGATAAGACGGACGTCACGAGTTACATGGAAAAGAGCATGGGCAACCCCGTGTTGGTCCTCACCGGATTCGGGCCTTTCTCGGGCCATCCGGTGAATGCCAGCGCCGAGGCCGTCAAGCACATCAGGGACAACAGCATGTGGCAGAACCAGGAGGTGAGCTGATAGTCGGAGGAGGCGTCTTCAATCTGGATTGTTTCACCGGCCCCAACACTTTTCGCAGCTCGAGCTCTTGGTCGAGGAGATCCCCGTGTCATACGACTTTGTGTGCCGCGAGGTCCCCAGCCGATGGATCACGGACTCTTCCCCCGTGTTGGCGGCCGTCGTGCACGTCGGCGTCAGTCACTTAGCCAAAGAGATCACCCTGGAGAGGATCGGCAACAACGAGGGATACGACAGAAAAGACATTGAGCAGTGCTGTCCTGCAGGAGCAGTGTAAGATTGTGTTGTTGGGACCAGCGAACAGGGGCAGAGATAGAATAGGAGCGGAGGGTTACTAAACTCTGTGGGTACTAGCAGAAGTATCCGGCGTTGCTCGGGTTATTACAGACCCGATCCCACCCGCCAGGGAGGTTTGACGTGGGTTTTGAGGCCGCTTCAAGGCCACAGTCGAAGTCAAGCTGTCTGCACACTCCGTGTCGTCTATGCACTCGTCTATGCGTCGAGGATGTTGAGGCCATCTTGAGGTCCACCATCTCCACGCTCCTTGTGATCCATGTACTCGGCTTGTGCTTTGGCCTCAAAACGACCTCGAAATCCAAACCCCCAATACTTATGACCTGAGTCATGCCAAAGGACCCCCCGGCCACTTTTGGGCCCTCGTCCCAAAGGACGAGGCCGCCTACCTGGAACACACGGACTGAGGAGAGAGCTTTCCTCGCAAGCATCATTATGCCTAATTGACCGAAGGCTCTAAAATCAAGCAGCTCGTGCCGTGCTCCTAAAATTGTTAAACTGCTCATTACTGTGCATAAGTTTGTCATATAAACCTCTTTTGATCTCTTTTCTTCCCTCAAGGCATTCTCTAACATTATTCTTTCATTGGCAAGGTCACCAACGGAAAACTCAACTAAAAGTCTTTTTTTTCTAATTTTGACGAAAGTACTGAAGACTTGAAAAAATGTGAAAAGGACTAGCTGGACTTCCCTTTGGGCAGGCCTGAGGGCCCCTCAGGCTCCCCGTCCAACTAATCCCGTCTGTCCATCTGTCGTTGGCCGCCACAGCATACCTACCTGTGACAGTGAAATGGCCTATTTTCTTTCTAGTATGGAATGGTGAGAACAAGAGCCAAAACTGTTCCGTAAAAAGCAATGTTGTACTTTTCTTTGTCCGAATAAAGTGCAACATCAATGTCATTATTATATATGATCAAGGAAGATCGAGTTACACATGATAATTGCTTTATGACCGTATGTGATGCTAGTTAACAGTTCCCATTGACCACACCACTAGTCTTTGGACATGTGGGACAGCTTATACTTGTTGCCCCCTTGGTCATCATTGCACTATCCATGGTCTTCTGAAGGGGCAGCAAGACATCATTCAAGTTTGGTTCAGCATTAGCACCATTAGTTGCAGCCAGAACTTCATCACTTGGCTTCAGTGAAGCTCAATTGTCACTGAAGCAGGTGACACTTTGATGGCGGCAAAAGCCATAACTTTTAGAGTAGGTAAATTGTGTTGGCAACTGAGAGTTTTAAGGCGAAACAAACATACACAGTATGTAGTGTGTTAAGTCTCGTACGTTCAGTGGTACACTGTTTATTTGAATGAGAGAAAAGAAGAGAGAAAAAAGCAAGAAAAAAGAGCTTTTGGAAGTGGTCAAACAGACAGGAGGAGGGAATGCAAAGTTAGCCTCTTCATATATCAGCTGAGTCTATTATTCTACATTCCCACCTTTGATTGGCTAGGCAGGCAAGAAAACCCTATCTCTGAAATGTAGCATATGATGCATACAACATGATTTGACACAGTATTTAATGTCAAGTCTCAGTTTCTTGCTGTTTCTTCTTCCTGTTATGAAAAATGAGCATACTATATCGTATGGAAGCCTGAAATAGTGGTCATGGTTGGAATGAAATTGACCAAGATAAAAATAAAATTTGTTCCCAATCAATGTCTTGTCTGGACAAAAATTGCATTTCATGAGGGGTGCTGCGTTGATGCAAACTTGCTTTTTTGAGTGTGTCTTCCAATAAATCCTGATTAAAGTCAGGTAGCATTTTTGAAACTTCTTACCTTTCTGGTGTACATTCCACACACTGAATATACTTCAATGGGAGCATGTACTGAGGAGTCTGATTTAGCTTGGCATCCAGATTTCAATTGTATCACTTTAGTGCCGTTAAAATGAGTCACTGAATCATTCAATTTTGAAGGGAATTTTACAATGGAGATTTCAAGTTGATGAAACCAGACCTTGTAATTATTTTGTTCTATAATTCAACGGCTGAAACAAAACTTCCCTGCTTTCCACTTGGCCATGGCATATTTTTTTCTGAGATTTTTGTGTCCATAAGCTAATGCAACTACACCTGTCATCAATTTTTTTATGAAGCTGTCTATGCTCACACAAATAAATTTCTTCAAATTTCTTGCGGGAATGCAAGTCTGCAGGGTTGAGGGGATGATGTACCATATGGTCATCATGGTTTACAGCAAGAAACTAATGATCCATCTTATGCTGAAGAATTGGTTTTGTGATAACTGTACCATATCCGGTTTGACATGATATAGTTAAAAAATTGGAGCATCTTTAGGGATTACAGGAATTGTAACAATTAGATGAAAGCCTGTTTCACTTTGCCAGCCAGTTACTGGCATGCTGAAATATATAGCTAAATGATTGTTAAAAGGTAAAGTTTTCATGTTCATCGTTTGCATCAACAGATTTGTGGTTTGAAAGCCTTTGTACAAATCTGAAACTGAAACCAAAGATAGGTGCAATCTTCCATTTTCCTGCTTACTTCTTTGATCATGTCTTTTGCTTTCCCATACGGATTCTGCAAATGTCTGTCCCACTCTAACTCTTGCAATGTCTGGTTAATTGTATCAAAGTTTGTTTTCACTAGATTTTCAGTTTCACTGATTGTGATGAGGCGTCTGTCTTGTGTTTCCTCCAACTTTGTTACTTGATCTTTTCCTTTTTCTAATTCTATTCTATTCTATTGACAATGCCCAATCCTAATGCAGCTACTCCAGGCATCATGACAGCAGCAACTCCTGTTGTTAGTAGTGCTGCTCTCTTCTCCCTTCCATTTCTTTTTATATTCGTACTGCCCTTTAGTTTTTCCAACTCTTTTTTGATTTTTTTAATTTTTCATTGACATTTTGTGTATTTTTTTCCATTTTCAGTCTGATTTCCACTGGTGCTTTTTAGTTTATTTCATGTTTCATTTTTTGGATGTCATTTTTGATCTTCAGTGTCACTTGTTCAATTGGAATGGGTGACCTGCAAAAATGGACCAACTGGTGTGACTAATCTTCCCACCTTCTTCTTGGTGGCAAGTGCTGTTACCTCCTGAAAGGCTGATGCCACCAGAAGAACCATAATGAGGGGAGGGATAGATGCACTGGTTGTCATGATGATGTAGTTAACACTTCAGATGTGCGAGATGTTGTATGGGTCACCATAGAAGTTTCTCACTCAACAACTGGAGAGTAACTGTTCTTTCTTGGGAATTCGTGCTGACCCTGCCATCTTCAATTTTGATGACTTGGGCCAGTGGCCACATTCCTCATGTTATGGCTTCTGTAGAGATTAGTACAAGATCATTTATGTTCATTGATAGCCTTTTGATTTGCCATTTTGACCTTTGCTGCAGAACATGTGTCATGTAATCTCTCTGGAATCGATTCCACACTTTTGTGGTGAGGGCAAGTGTGTGTCTCCACACTTCATGTATTGACTTTTGTTGTGGGTTAGCATTGTAAATCTGACTTTTTGGGACAGGCACCTCTTTCAAAGTATTCTCTCCGTGCCTGCACATAATGCTGCATCAAGTTGGGTTGGCTGTCAATTTTTTTCTCTAATGCTAATAAGTGATTCATGGCAATTGCTTGATTGTTTCACAGTATTGGTACATTTGACTTAAAAAGAAATGGCATTACATATCCTCCACCTGCCAGGTAACTTTTCTCATGCAGCTGCTGGAGGGCAAGTACTTCTGCTTTTTTGCCATCATCATCATGACTCTTAATTCCAATGACTTCCAGGCTGAAAAACTTTGCCAAGGTTTTGTCAAGTTGTGTTGCCATCTATGTCGTTTAGGCGGATGTTCAAAGATTGTGTTGGTAGCTGAAGTCGTTGTGTTAGCCCAGTCGTGATCATGCTGTCTGTAGACCCCCTCTCAAGAGCTATATCAGCTGGCAGGCATTCCTCTTTGGAAGGATGAAAAACTTTGGCATCAATGATGGGCAGTTATCTGTATCGTGAACTAACATGGCTAGTGGAGGGAGTTGTGGTCAATCTTTGTGCAGTAATGGGTGGTGTGATTTTTGAAACCCATTTGTTCCACATTTCTCTTCCCTTTTCAAGCATTTTGAATTACTGTGGAAAAGTCCTAGGCGACTGAAACATGCTTTTCCATCCTTTGCTTTTTCCCAACATTCATCAACTGTCATCTTTGGATCTCCTGACACTGTCTGGGATGGTGTTCACCTTTGCGAAAGAAGAATGCATGCTTCTGCCCAGTCATGTTGTTTTTTCCATTGTCTTTGGCTTGATTTTGTGCTGCCAGCGCAGTAGCTTGCTGTTGATATTGTTGAGTACTTCCTTTCTCTCTCCTTTTGTTTCACTTTCAGAGTCTATCTGTTCTTTTATAAACTCAAGGTACTCTGTGATAGTAGCTTGGTGCTTACATCCTTTGCTTTATTTATACATGTGCCAGGCATCACATCACACTGTTTAAATGTAATCTCATCTTTTATGATTGCTTGTTCATCCACATGACAACCAAGATTTTTCATGGTCTGCATGTGTCCTTGAATGTCAGCCAGAATTTTTCCAGTGGATGCAGGGGTCTTGAAAATGGGTAGTGGCATCTTCACCAAATCACTGATGATTGCCATTATGACCATTGAGTCTTTGCCAAATTGGACTTAGATCCTTCGCTGCGCAGTAATTAGCTGGTATAACTGTCAGAGCTGAAATTGCTTGTTATACATCACCCCCAGTGAACTGTCTTAAGTATGTGAGCTTAGCCACATCATCAAAATCTTGTCTTTTGTCCACATTGGAGACAAATTGTGCCCACCAGGCTGGAAAACTTGCATAACTAACTGTAAACTTTGTCAATTTCAAATTCGGCAGTTCAGTGGACATTGTTGGTATTGGTGCAATTGGTTGTGGTGTCTCCTGCTGACTTTGAAGCCTTTGGTTTGCTCTTACATTTTTCTCCAAAGTGCCTATTTGTATGGCACGCAACAATTTTTGTTCTTTAGCCATATTGTCATCATTAAGGCAGGCTAAAATCACTTCTGTTTGAATGTCCATAAATGTCTGGAAACTTTTTTTTTAGCATCTCACGCATTTTTTTTGTTCTCTCAGTGTGAATATGTTGTTCATTTACTGCAGTTTGGAGTTGCTGAGCAATAAATTCCAAATACTCCAGCTTGATTCTTCTGTTGTTGAGCATGTCCCTTTTCTTTTCTTGTTTTGTGGTGTCCTTTGTTGCATCACCAGATTCTTTTTGCTCAGCGTCTGTGGCACTCCTAGTTTTAGGTCCCATTGCTATTTCCTTCAGAAGCTGGTCAAGCATTTAGAAGCGGTCTAACAGACAGGAGTAGGGAATACTTTACTCTTTATACTTCAGCTGAGTCTAATATCCTACAAAGTGTGTCAAAATGTAAGTGAATATGTTAAATGCAGCTATGTTGAATGCACGCCAGTCCCAATTATAGTTTCAGTGATATAAGCGTCTCCATGCTCCAGCCAAGGAGGCGCAGAGCCGTGATGCTTCTTTCAAATTTTCGGTACTAAGTATAACATGAGTTACGTCAGGACTTGAGTTAGTGCCAATGACTAAACTTCTACAGTTTTATGACCCTAAGCAGAAATTTGAAAATTGGCCATAACACTTCCTGTTTAATATTACACAACCAGTTAAGGAGTCGAGAGTAACGCCGAATCACCCTCTTAACAAACTTATGCACTTGTCAAGTTTAGCAGAATGTAGATGACTGTATCATAAAAATGAAGGCTCACTCTTTGGGTGACACCCAGAAGCAGGCAATGACTGTACAGTAAGGTTGCTTGGTCATCCCACTTGACCTCTGGTGATCGCTTCAGCTGGCGATTCCAAGCTTTTGCAACTCAGCGGGAACAATTTTCGTCAGCCTCTTTGATGAGAAATTAGAAGTGAATACGAAAAAGTCGATGACCTTCTCTTGTTGAACCGATATTAATTCAGATATTACTAAAGTCTACAAAAAAGTAAAAACCCCGTCTGTTGGCGAAATTCTTTTTGAATTGTCTCTATCTAAAGAGCGAAGTGTTCGTTCCTAGAATAGAACAGCTTTAAACTTCGTCACTTTAAACTATTTTTAGAACAAGAAAGTCTCCCAACTTTGATACCTTGGCTTTATTTTTGAGTGAAGTGGTAAGCCATCACTTGCTGGAGTTCGGCTCCACTCCATGTTCTTTACCTGGTGTCAGCGTCATTAACTTCACAACCATGTTATTATAATGCTCCACCTCTTTATGCAAGTGCTGAGTCTTAAGTCGTAGGTGGAAACAATGTTTCTTCCTTTATCAGGTGCGTGGCTGGTGGGGAAAAGTCACTGCAAACAGCCCTCGACGTCGATAAACTTGCGGAGAAAGTTAACCAGTAAGAGGAGCAAGTATTTACTGCGTCTTTATTCTCAGCTAATAACTGTCATCAACAACTTCTGTAGGTCCTCTGTCGCAGTCTCCTGTGTCTGTTCTAATGACGCCGGCCGCTACCTGTGCGACTTCGCCTTCTACAAGTCCCTGCACGCGAACCAGCGGAGGGCGCTTTTCATACACGTACCAGGTGCTGCGCGTATCATAAAAACAATATTGTGGAAATGCTGTAGCGGGCGCATTCTAATTAGCTTATTATAGCTACTTTGGGGGAACGGGTGCTTCTCCTAAAAGATCACCTTGAGTACAAGCAAAGACCTGATCAGTACCTACCTCCTAGGATGTTTCCTCACTTTCAAAACATACCAACTTCTTGTGATATTTTGAAGTTGTTTGATAGTTGTTGATGTTAAGATATTTGAAGAAGAGTGGCTGAAGCTGATCTGGGAGGTCTTCACACAAGTACAGGCGCTTGATAGACAAATAGAGATGAAAGTGGAAACTCAAACCTTTACTCGTATAAACTTTTTGAGTACTTCAGGTAGAAACTAATACATTAAAGTGATTTTATAATGACGGTGCTACTGGTTCATTGTCCCCGCAACCTTGCAAACCACACAAAAAAGAGAGGAAGAAGCTCTTTAGATGGCGTTTGAGCAAATGTGAACTTCTTGTGCTTTTTGCTTCTTGTCATGAGTTAGTACTTTTTCAGTCAGAGACACTCAGTTCGGAAAAATTTCCTTTCCATTGGTGTAAATCTTGAATTCTTTCATGCACTTTTGCACCGTGTTTAGCATGAACAGCAAAGTCGATGCTTTTTCTGGAGACCCTCAGTATACTCTTGCTGTTCAATCACTTTCGTAGCAGCTGCTGGGTTGTCACTTACGTTCATCATGTTTTTAGGAAAAGTCCACCCACCTGCCCTTGTAGCTTTCTTAACAGTTCTGCTCTTTGTTGTGAGGTGTAAGCATGGAGTTTGGCCGAGCTCAAACTTGAAGCTCAACGATAAGCTTAGATCAAGGTTTTTCTCAGCCTCAAGCCAGACTTTCTCGAGTCCACACGATCCTAGTCCTGCTAGGTGGAGGTGCAGGCCCATAGAAGAGCAAGAGGGAAGAGAGGTGTTCAGGCCCTTGACTTTGGCAAGTGGCCCAGGCGCGTTCAGGCATGAGCAAGTGATTTCTTCCCTCGTGTTCGTTTTGGAGGGCTGCACGGCAATAATCATTCCTCATTTTAAAACTGCTTTTGCACATTAATTTTTACGTTCAGTGCTCAAGCTCGAATGTGTTAAATTTTGAATGTCTATTCGATACTGATTGTGTTCCATGACTTTAAGAGCAAAAACTCCGGTGGACAGAGAGCGTGTGGAAACCTCCCAGACGAGCTTGTGCTTGCGGTTTTGAAAGTGGTTAGAAACACATACTGCGATTTTCTAGAGTTATTTTCCATGATGAAATCAAAAAGCCTCTACTCAATGAAATTATTCATGCTGGAGTAGCACACGTTTCATCACAAGGTAGGCGATCCCGAAGTGACTCGCGTCAGGGGGAAGCTAAGTTGCTCGTGAATTTTGGAAATTGACAGGGTGCATGTGAGGTTTGTTACCTGATCACAAATAGTCAAGACTTAGCCAAACAGTTCTTTCGACCCCCTCTCCTACCATAGTTTCTGTGTCCTTCGTCGCTAGATACAGAATCGGGTTCGAGGTATTTTGACCAAACCTTGAATGAGAAGCGCAACATCAAGATCAACTGAAGTCAGATGTTCTTCCTCAGGGAGGACTCAGCGAGCTAAAGCTGTTGGGCGACTTGATGTTGACCCTCCACCTCAACTCAGACCACAACTAGTAGTCACCCGGGTTGAGACCTAGACTGTTGGAAGGCCACTTGTTGAACTTGGTCGCCACCTTGAAGTTATGAGTGATCGACTTTGGTGTTTTGACCGCAAGTAGAGGAGCAGAGTCCTAGGCCACATGAGGTTGTTGTCTGGAGATTACGTGGAGATCAGATTGAGGGTGATGATTTTTGCCAGGGGGCCGATATACCTAATGGTATTCAACCAAATATTGGAAGGGAAGACGTCGATAGGCATGACCTTGCTGTCTCTGGTAATGAGGCCCCAAACCATGATTTTGGCATGTCATTGGTTTTCACGACAGAGGGGACAGATAATCTTTCCTCAAAAAGCCAGCATTACTTCTGGGTGTTGTGAGCGTCGTCCACTGTGAAGATGGAACATCTTGATGACACCAGGACTGACTTTTCAAATTCGCAGTTTCTTGTCTGATCATCTTCACTTGGAGGATGTGGTACCTTCCCCTGAATAGGATGTGATTCCCATATCCTTCTTGCTTATACTGCCAACCGTCCGCTTGCTCATGACCTGCCTGGCCGTGTACATGGTCATTGACACAGCAGAGTTGGCCTAAAAAGACCTACTCAGGACGGCCAAGATGATGGGGGTTCATAAAGGGTGACCAAGCAAATTTCAGGATGAAATGAATCTGTCACAGAAATAGCACAATTTTTTGAAAATGGGCCAGATAATCATCATTGACATTTTAGTCACAATCTTCTTTTGTGATCTGCCTACCATCTACAGCAGCCTGCAGCCTCTTGGGGATGGACCTGATCAGTCGCTTGCAGAGCACCTTGTCTGCATTGATCTCCCACATCACACTCTTCAAATGGGCCTTGTTCCATATCTCTACCTCCTTCACCCTTTCCTTGAAGACAGGCCGCACCTGCTCTATTGGCCACAAGATGCTTTTTACAAGCAGAGTTCATGTTGGACAGCACAGTCAAACATGAACACTCCTTTTAAGTGAACATGTACCAACATTTGCATCTGTAAAAAAAGCTGACCAAGTTTATTCCCAACAGGTTCCTGCATACGGGGATATTGGCATATTGCAAAAGTGAATTGAGACTGATGTGTCACCTACCGTACCATAATCTGGTTTTTTTTTCAACAAATTATGCTGTTCCTGTGACAGATTCATTTCATCCTGAAATTTGCTTGGCCACCATTTATTTTTGCTTTGTACAGGGTAGCCCTAAATTATTGAAACATTGACTTCCACTCATACTATCTTGTAAACGAAGCATCTGAGAGGTTTCTGTCATAAAAAAGATCTGTTGTGCCGGTTGTGTTACATAACCACAACAAATTTGAGCACGATTCAACAGACAAGAACTAAGTTATGGATCTTGAAAGTAAGCAAGCTGCAGTCCTCAAGATGATCAATCGGGGCTACTCCCAGGCTGCAATCATCAAGGCCCTTGGGGTGAGCCACACATTCATCTGGTGCACCAAGAAGGTGTTTATGGAGACTGGCAGTACATCCAGGAGGCCAGGTCAAGGCCATAAAAGAACTGCCAGGACCCCACAACTGGTGAAGGCTCTCTCAGCCAAGATCAGAAGGAATCCAGCCTGCTCCATGAACAGGCTGGCTGAGGAGCACAATGTGTCAAGAGTGACCATGCAAAGGGTGGTCAAGGAAGACCTGAGGATGCAGCCTTACAAACACCAGAAGAAGCAGCTGCTCTCTGAGGCCACAAGGAACAAGAAGAAGGGACAATCACAGGAGCTGCTCAATTGGTATGCTGAGCATCCTGAGGTGGTTGTTATCTTCTCAGATGAGAAGCTTTTTGAGACTGTGAAGAAATTGAACCGTCAAAATGACCATATCCTGGCCAGGAGCCCTGCCAGCATTGCTCCAGGTGCCAGGAACGTGTACAGGATGCAGAAGCCCCTGTCTGTGATGACCTGGGGGGCCATTGCCTCAAATGGGAAGAAATCCCCTCTCTTCAGGATTCCTGACGGGGTCAAGATCAACAAGGAGACCTATCTGGCCTTTCTAGAGGACAAGGTGCTTCCCTGGATCCTGGAGGAGCTTCCTGGAGTTCCTATCTGGTTTCAGCAGGACGGGGCCCCTGCCCACATAGGCAAAATTGTTCAAGCCTGGTGCAAGGACAATTTTCGCCAGTTTTGGCCCAAAGAGCTTTGGCCTCCCTCTTCACTTTGCCATGTAGGGAATGGTCAAGAGGAAGGCCAATGCTGTCCCAAGGCCCAACAGGGACATGCTCATGGCTGCTGCAGAGCCAACATGGGATGCTGTCCCAGAGGAAGTGGTGTGTGCCAGCTGCACCAGCATGGTCAAGAGGTTGAAGGCTGTGGTTTGTTCAAAAGGTGGCCATTTTGAATTATTTTTGAATATGTCAATGTGTACACACTTCTCAACAGTTTTGTATGAAAAAGTTTCTTTCTAAACCTTGTAATAGAGGAGACATGCTTCCTTTTCCATGTTTCACTAATTTAGGGCTACCCTGCATAGTCCTCATGGAGTAGGGGAAGTATGCTTTCTGGCTTTTAGCCTCTTGACAGTGTTGTACACACTGCTGCTGTGTTGTACAGTGCTTCGCGTAAATAATGTCGCCTAGTATATATCGCTGTCAGGTGCTGACTGGGGATGTTTCCACGTGAAATTTGACATGTAATTGATTATTGAGACACTGGGACGTAACTTTTAGTGCACAAGGTCACAGTTTTGACTGTTTCTTAAGGCACCAGAGCACTTACAGAATCGTTAATTGATATGACCCCCATGCTGAATTTTGGCTTTTTTGCCCACCAAATGAAAGTGAAAGTGACTGAAATCTTTGAGGTGGACTCCCCCCCACTGGTGCGGCACCCAAAAAACATCTCATAGCACTAACAAAGGACCTGGAAAGATTGAGAGATTCCTGGCTGAAAGTGCCAGTCCGGCGACTAGCACATATGCCTTTATTCAGCAGGAAAGACAAAAAACAAAACTCCTGTGGTGCCTCCAAGACGGACTCAGAGCTCGGATTTTCA
>JAAUXU010101709.1_pt1 | contig 31487 bp, 28 predicted proteins | sample 7278151 | NCBI WGS metagenome assembly JAAUXU01 (sample SAMN14350113, study PRJNA611818) | marine sediment metagenome | isolation source: surface marine sediment (1.8m) | place: French Polynesia: Moorea | collected 2018-08 | reverse complement strand
GAGACCCTTGAGCTCAGTCTAGACATTGTGACAGATGGGGTCAGTCTGATGAGAAAGCTCAGAACCATCCTGACACTTGCCCATGAGCTGTACCACAACCATGGCATTCACTGGGCTGTAACAGATATCTTGGACAAGAGTCATCATGACAGGACTGTTGTGGAGAAAGAGACCCAGTCACTGAAGATGGGATGCTGGATGATGATGCAGAGGCTGAGAGACAGGTCTCTGTGAGTGATGATGAGGATGCTGGTGAGGAGATTGAGTGAGACCTTTGCTCACACGCAAAGGTCTGAGCACCCAAGGCAGACCAATTTCAGCAAGCCGTCATCAGACAGTCAAGACAAAGAGTTGAGGAGAGAAGGCTCATGACTGTCTCTGGCTTGCTCCTCTTCCTAAGGTCCAGAGGAATTCGAAGCCAAAGTCCCTGAGGAAGAGCCCTCTTTTAGCCTTTCCAAGAAAGGTTGCCAAGTTGACCAGGGATATCCTCATGTCCATGTTCCATGTCAAGGAAGGGGAATATGTTGTCAATGAGAACAACAACAGCACTAAGGAGATGCAGGAGTCTGAAGTGCCTGAGAAGAAAAGCATGGAAGATGAGCTGAGTGCAATCTTACTACATGACTACATAGGACAGTTGCATCCGCCCAAACACTGGACAAACGAGTCCTATAGGTTACTCGAAAAGAAGGAGAAAAGCTTTCAAGGTTGCGGACGCACAGAATTCGTCTCATGTCCATCGTGAGATGCCAGTCCAAGTCGCTCGAGACCACCAGGGCGAGGTCGCCACCCAAAAGCAAGATAATTTTAGTCAATGATATTGCACATATGGTTGTGGATCAGCCCCAGGGGCAGTAGGCCCAGTACATACGCTTCATGATGGTCTGTCGATGATGATGTGCAGATGAGATTTCAACAACCTCGAACCTCGGTCGCACGTGTGGCCCCGACCACGTCTTCCAAAAGAGGCAGCACTGCTGAAGCCCATCGGGGGCAGAGAAAGTGTTGCAATCTGCGTGCCCGGAGGTGCCAGGACCAAACAAAGAGGCTGGAAAAGTGTCCTTTCTAGGAGTGGCGATGAGATTAAAAGCGTCCTTTTCGGTCCGAGTCAGAAAAGTGGCAACCCTGATCGTCTTAGCAGCCAGCGTCAGAACAAGCGCGATTAAAAAGTTAAGCAAAACAAGTGGGGTGAGAGTCGAAGGATGAAGTCGAACGCCGAGGCCGAGGCCGCATGAGGCGGAAATGGAAGTTGTGTCGCCAGAAAGGATCCCTGGCAGGATAAGGCTACAGTGGGACTTGGATGATAATCTATTTAGTGTCAAAACAAGCGCTTAACCCTTTCCTTCCCATTTGAACCAACCAACACCTAAAGTTGATATGTCATAAATTGAGATTGAAGAGCTGCTAAGAAGGTTCTGCTTCTGGTCCTCCGATCTCGACCCACTAGATCACTGAGGAGGGAAGTGACTCGTGCTCATCGTGTGCCCAACATTGGCACTCTTTAGAGGGACGTCAGAGTCAAGTGGAACACCACCCTCACTCCAGAGTACTTCAAAGGGATGCGGGGAAGACGTAGGAACCGTTTGGAGCGTGGGGATGGCCAAGAACGGCAGCTACGTCGAGGGCGCGGGGCCCAAGTGTCAGCTGACCCCCAGCATGGATTACTTGACCAAATAGTCAAGCATGCAGGACGGCAACGAAGAAGCAACATCGATCAGGGACTCAACTGTGCGACAGTAAAGGGATGATGATGCAAACAATTTCTTCGCCTGCTCCATTGTTGCCATGCGGATCTGCCTCATGGACTACGTATTGTCTCTCTTCAACTGCACCTTGACCCTCGTGACGTCACCACGTGCAGCGCAGTTCTGGCAACGCTGTCAAATAGGACAATAAAGTAGTGGTGACCCTGACCTCCTTGTCCTGACGTTGTGTTTGTCCGCGTACTCTTTTACTTGCTTCCTATGTGACAAAAGAAATTCTCTCTCCTTCTCGCTAGGAAAGATGCATTGGCAAAACATCGTGATTCTGAACACTTCAGAGTTACTTTCGTATTAAATATATAGGGTGGGGGAAAGCAATGTGCAGTGGGGGCCACAAGTGAGCGTACAGCGGCGGAAAAGACGGAAAAGTTGATTTTTAGGGCCTTTTTAGTACTAAAATGTGACCTTTTTTGTTAAAGGGGGCCGTCGACCCCCTTTAATCCCCCCACTGGGGGCGCTGCCCCCTGGTCCCCCGCTGGAGGCAAGACCCCCCCAGACCCCCAGTTTTCACCCTGCAGTTTTGTTGGTTCAAAAGTCAGCATACACCTGTTTCAAACATCATAACTGCCTTAATCCTGCAGCTATGCAAATTCTGTTGGGAGCCCAACATCTTTGAAAAACTTGAAGCCTCAGCAGTTACACTTATTTACTCCACTTTGGATGAAAATCAATGTATATGGCAACGCTGGCCATTTTGTCTGTACTCTTTGCTTGTGTTCTGTACTGACATGCATCATTTGTAACTCCCTTAATACTGCAGCTACACAAAATCTACTTGCATCACTGGAAAGCTTGAGGCCTAAGCATTTTGGCATTAGCTTTACTTTGGGACAATGTTGCATAGTAAAAGCAGCGCTGGCAAATAACTCAGACAAAAAAATGCTACATACACTTCGTTCTTCACAACATAACTGGGGCATGCTTCACTTCATCAACTTTTGCAGCATAAATAACTCACTTAATACTGCAACTCCTCAAAATCTACTGGCGTTGTTGGAAAGCTTGAGGTTAACTTCAGCGGGGTAAAATGGGCTCCCAACGCTGCATTGACAGCTCTTGAGGTGGAAGATTCACATAGAATTGGTCACCCAGACAATGCTTGCCAAGACGCAGCTACTTTGTGACTGATCATTTTGGTACTCGCGTACTCAAAGTGCAGCTCTGCCCATGCCCATTTTCTACCTTTTTTAGTTGTTTGTTCTCGATGAAATGGGCTGAAACTTTCTGTGGGTGCTGCCACACCCCCTCCAGTGCCCCATGCCAGAGGTGGCACCATCCAGACTATCCTTGGACATTCAGCATGTCAAAAAGCTCAGATTCGTGCACAAAAGCATCATCATGGCCAAAGGACGCTTGTCACTCGCAGGCGCACACTCGGTAAGAGAGACACGTGACGCAGGTGGACAGAGCGCACGTGTTCTCCTGCTGCAGGTCCCACAGGCTGTACACGTTGGTCCTCTGGTCATGCTCTTGCTTTTGTTGCGAGTCTTGGTTTCGTCCCACTCCAACTCGGTAGTCATGCCACAGAACTGGAACACAGTTGCGGAGCTATATTTCTAAAGACAAGTAGTAACATAAATTGAATAGATTCACTCCCTTAATACTACATGTTTGACAAAAGCACATAGATTGGCCGCGTCAAGTCATGATTGAAGCCTGTCTGAGGGAGACGAGGTGTCGTTCTCATTTAACACGGGTGGCCCGCCAGGTGTCGCTAAAAGCGCTAGATCAGTAGTCGCCCTTACGAGACTTGACGAAGAGAAACCTTCCAGGAAAGTGGATAATTCTTCTTCGTCGTTGTTGTCACGTGACTGCGGTCATGTCAGTCGGGCCGGCTCGGGGCCCGGACTCCGGGGCCGCCGGGTCGAGTTAAGTCGGCACGCTTGGTGCACACGAGCTTCAGTGCGCCGTCGAAATTCAATTCCTGCTAGTTGGGAAAGTTGGACCGTCTAGACTTGGTCGTGTCTAGACACAGAAACCATAAACATATAACAACCATGACGAGTGAATGAAAATTGCTGCTTTTGGTCATTTCCGGCGTTCCCTCAGCTGTGGCTGAGCTCGTGGGTGTTTCTTGCAGTTTCCGCATCGATTTCTTGTGTTCTCCTCTGGTTGTTGTTTCGCTCTTGCTCACAGACCACATCACAGCCAATGAAGCTGAAGGGAAGTCAGTGGTTGGTGGTTTGAAGAGGATGGATGACGAATTCTTCAGCCAAATGTACTTTACTTTTGTCTGGGATCAGTCGAAAGTCCTTGAAGGTCCCTGAAAGTTCCTGAAAGTACCCGGCGCCTCCCGGGACAGTTCAGTCCCAATAAAACCACGAACCGATGGAAAAATACCAGTGTTTTCGCCAAACTCAAGTGTGCATTGCTGATTGGGGAAAGAGGCGGAGGCGCCTAAAAGTATCCGGAAGTTGCTCGTTCAATATCAGCTATGTCTCTTCAGTGCTGCGCAGGAGTGCCATAACTGCTTGACTCGACATTTCTGGGCTGGATGTGGATGTCTTTTTGCTCGTAGTCCTCTGCCATAGCAGTCTGGACCCTTGAAGGGAGGGTCTGGGAGGAAGCCAAGGTCCTTTTTCTTCGCCATTTCAGGCAGTTCTTTCAGTTGATCCTTGCTCTTAAAGAGACCAATCACAGTTCGTTGCCTGGACCAACCCCTGAATGGAGGGTGTGGAAATGTACTTCTTTTCGGGTAGAAACCTTTCCAGCGACTTCTCCTTACCTCATGTCAGCTGATTTGTTATATAAGCCACATCACAGGCACATGAGGAAAGGTTTCCCCAAGTGGTCTTATGAGACTACTTCTAAAAATGCACAGCTTTAGCTCGTCCTTCGGGCTTCTTGAAGAATGAAACCTACTTTTCTGCGATCTAAAGTAATTCACTCATACAAATCATTGATGGGACTTCCTTAACCACGCTTGACAACTCTGCGTACAAGGGTAAGTATTCTCCTCCATCAAGAGTCCAGGGTCCTGACACATAGGACCTCTCCGAAATAAGGTTAGTGGCAACCCTGCCGGAAGAGTCGATTCTTCTGGTAGCAATGGCAAGTGCTCAAAGTACCTAATTACTCACGTGGCCTGATCATGCATGCGTAAGATCTTTTTCGTTGTACTACACATGGAATGTCTCAAAATAGGAGATCGGATTATTATTATATGCTTAATTTGATGTCGTGCTTCCGGTCCTTGGGTTAAAAAATGTTCGCGGAGGGGGGGATTGCCTGCATGCACTGAAGTGGAACGTTTTCCCCCCCATGAAGACACCACTTCGACATCACGTGATCGAGACAGAACATCCATGCACGCGAGCAGCTTTGCAACTGCCCATTTCCAGGCTGCACTGCCCAAGATGTGGTGACGGAGCACGATTTTTCACTTTCTTCGGTATTTTTTTTTTTGAAATGATTGAACGACCAATTTCGAGATTCCAGTCCAGAAGCTGCCACTGATTTTCTCCCCGACACTGAGTCACTGTAAACACATGAGGCTTGGTCGAAAATTGGGATTCCACTTGAACGTGCGAGGGGTTTTTTATGTGGTGAAAAGACTTTCGTAGTCAAATGAAAATATGGAAGTGTTTTTGCCTCCTCTCCCCCCCCTCCCCCCCCCCCCAAAAAAAAAATGTTGCAAAATATACTTTCATCCCGCTCAGCATTGAGAGGGTAAGTGCGTCTTGGCAACTCTTTTCATACGCTCTAGGAAACCCTGTCAACTTTTCTGCCGCTAGTGACACAGGCTGACCGTGGGCTGTGCCAGAGCTCACGTTCTCTAGTGACTCGACTTTTTGGCTCGAGTCCAGTGACTTCTCCAGAACCCTGAGCTTTCAGCTTTGAGCTCCTGCTCTGAGCTTGTTCACTGACTTCTCCAGCTGTGGAGTTGAGCTCGGTGAAGAAACCGTGATAACGTTTGTAAAACATCATGTCTCAGCAAAGTAAGGAAAGGCTTTAGCAGTCACTGGGGTTACGTTAGTCCATTCGGACAGCTTTACTGCTGCAAGTTCCCCCACCACATCAAATCGTACCCTGCAGTCGTATTTTCGGTACATATTGCTCGATTTGGGTGCCTTTCGGTGTTACCATTGATACTTATAAACCTGATTCTTACTTTTGGCGCCAACTTGCTTGGTCTCATTCCTGGAATGAATGTACTATTTCCTGAGGAAACCCTAGTACAAAAGTTTACGCTTAATCGCACCCCTAGTTAATTGAGGCAGACGCTTAAATGCATCACATTCTTGATCCCCAAACCTAAGTGATCATTTATTACCTAAAATTCAGACTCTCAATCTCATTAGTCAACCAATGGTTTCGTGGTTAACTGCCTCACTTTAACATGCTGCAGGTTTAATCACGGTGATGAAGAAGAGGTCATGCCAGCAGTGAAAAGGCTCAGAAATGGGTCTGCTTCATAAAGGTCTTCCTCACCATGGCCATGATGAGCATGTGTTGCTCAACAGATCTGAGAGCTGCGTTCAGTCCGTCCTCGGACAGAGACTCTCCCAGTCCAACACCGACAGGTTCTTCATGAACAGGAACAGTGACTATAATAAAGTTTGATGAATGTAAACTATTGCCTCAGTTGGAACCTGCTCGTACACAACACATACACAGCTATTAATGTCCATGATCCTTAAATGCATCTGAAGCTTGTTTGCATCAAAAGTTCATGATGCAATTACTGTATACAGACGCTTGTGGGTCATGTACGAAAACAACTTTTTTTTTTAAAAGTATGCAACTACAGCCTGATCATTTGGTCTTGGGTACAAACAAACCCAAGTGAGTTCAGGCAAATTCCAAAAGAATAACCCTTTTTCGACCTAATGCGTACGTAACTAATACTGGTACTACCCACTTCACTGGGTGGGAAGTGGCAAAAGACGTAAAGTGCCGTGTGCATCTCTGGACTGATCATCCACACACCCACGCTCACGATGGATCGCCCTAGAAGTCGCCCCTGCCCTCGTCCCCACCCTCACCCTCGGCCCTGTCCTCACCATCGCCGTCTCCCTGGCTGTTGCCACGACCACCCTGGAAGTCGCCGTAGAAGTCGCCCTCCAAGCAATTGCTACGATCTATGACTTATGTAAGTTGGCACAGTTCACGGGCACTACGGAGCTCGCGGAGACAGACGCATCACTCACTCCGCACTCATCACGCGCTCCGCGTTCATCACACGGTCTCGGCCGCGCAAAAGCTGGACATTGGCCGCGGACAGACAGACAGACGTACATACGGCCCTTGCGCTTTATATAATAGATAGATAGATAGATACACACATACACAATGTCGCACTGTCTCTCTGGCTTAAACTTCTTCCTCGAGAAGTGAAACTTATGTAATTTTTTACTCCACCGAGACCGGATGTGGAGGGATAAATTAGTTGTACAACATCAAAAGTATATGCAGAGCAAAAGCTGTCTCAGCCTAGGGGATTGGTGAAGTCGTAGATCCTCTTGCACCAGCTGTACGCGTTGTTGTCGTCGTAGCAGCAGGAGGCGGACGCGTCCCTCGTTAGCGTGATCTTGGCGCAGTTTTGGCACACGCGGGCCTTCAAACCCTGCAAGGCAGCAAGAAAAAATTGGCGGTCTCAGCATGTTGTTGAGTTGACACAAAAAAGTAACATATACTACGTAGTGACACCTTAAAAAAGTGACCTAAGAAGTTATATTGCAGATAATTTCTCCAGAGCGGTGCACAGCCTAATCGATGTGAGCACGAGAAAGGCTTTTTTGCTGCACATTGCGGTATCATAATATCGTGAATGAATGAATGTGCACGATTAATTTAACACTGTAACAAATGTTGACAAGCTCTATTTTCCCTCCGCCCATGCAAAAACGACTTCATACAAGGTGTTTCATGAGTCAACTTGCACTCTTGGCAGAACGGGGAGACAAAGTGTTGAGAGCATCATTGGTGAGACACTCGGTTACTGGGCGATATAACTATTCTATACTAAGCCATTAATTCTTTATCGCTGCAAGCGTTAATTTTAACTTACTGTGGGATCCGCCATGCACAGGTTGATCCTGGTGGTCGTCCTCAGCGACCTCCTCAGCTTCCTCCTGCGCCGCAACGCCGAGGGGGCAAAGAGGACGTTTTCGTCCTCGTCGTAGTAGTAGGGAGACAGCGTCTTCTCGTCGACGCCGCCATCGTCGTCATTGCCAACGTTGTCATCGTCGCCGTTGGTCGTCGACGACAAAGAAGACAAAGGATCCGAAATCGCCACTGGGTTGCTCTGCCGGGCTGACCAGAACCGGGGCCAAGCGAGCGAGGGCGGCGGGAGTTGCAGCACGAGCAACACCAGCAGCAACACCGAGGGCGACACGGGGAAAGACCTGAGGCGTGCGTATCATCAGTTTGGGCTCTCTCCAGCAGCAACAACAACAACCGCAGCATAACAACATCAGTGTTACCTTCGCAAGTAGTGATTGAAGAGTGAACGATGCGCCTTTAACGTAGAGGTCTGGCGGAGTCTGGGGCGGGACGCGGCGGCGATTTCATGGCTGCTCAACGGCATCTGGAAGAGGAACACCAACACGGGCAGATTCTGCTACGACGCCTGCACGGTGACGAGAGGGAAGAAGTCCCGCCCAAAACTGCCAGCGTGACTACAGCACGACATGATGATGACCACAAATTGCCATCACGCGCCCAAAATCACTCGGCAGCGCGGCAATTTTGGGCAGTTACGAAATGGGAACTCTCCAGCACCGAGGCTCCAGTTGCGTCCATGTCCGTCAAGACGGAGGACGCCTTCCACGTCCGCCCCAAGTTTCCCCTCCCGAGGGACCCATTGGTTAGCTTGTTTGTTTGCCACCCATTAATGCAATCAACTTATGGGCTCACCTGAAGCTTCATCTCAGTGAGTGAAACTTTCAACGCCTGTTTTTTCGCTCTCCTTTGCTGCGGGCTTTGTTTTTCGCAAGAAAACTTTGCCCGAGTCGTGTGTCTTCAACAGGTCGTTGCCGCTGCTCGTCTAACGGCGAATGGCGGCGCCGCCGTCGGTCCAAACCAAGTTTATAGCAGTCAACCCCGCGTCCTCGGAGGTTCCTCGACCTCCAACGGCGTTTTGCTGCGCGCTCGCCGGTTGCACGGAGGAGGCAGAGACAGAGAGAGAGAGAAACGCGCGCGCCGATTTCACGAGAATTTTGCCTTCTTCGATGATGCATCCGGAGTAGGAGAGAGAAATGAAAGCTGTGTGAGTCAATGATAGAATTTTATTACACTTATTTGTGCCGGTGAGTAAGAATGATCGTTAGGCTTAGAAACATTTCTCGCCTACTCAGAGACTTTGTGGCGTCTACTCGGGGGATTAATTCCTCTCAACCCCCCCTTCCTGCAATGAATGGGTGAAGCCACACCCAAGCACATTCCTGCATGAGATTTCTCTGTTACGATTCCCCCCCTAAAGTCGATCTCTTTATCATATTGTTGGGTGTGTAAACACTCCTCAGCTAAGTACATCTTGTGTCTTAGTGTTTGGGAGCGTCTCTTAATGTCTGGCAATATTTGCTTGTGCCTGCACCTCTTTTCCTCCTCTCTAGACAAGACAAAGAAAGAGTGATAAATGAAGTAACTCCCTGGCACCTTCTCCTATCCCCTCTCGTACGTTTGCAGTGCAAAATTGCTCTTCCTGCACTGCCCTGAACTTTGCTGCGTTCATCCTGGTGGACCTGGAGGAGGCAGAGAACCTCTGTTGGATGAGGCCTTGTCCAGCTCACCTGAACATAACAGTTGGACTGGCACGCTCTGGATCGGGGAAAAGTTGCACCATCAAAAGCAGGGTCTGCCCAGTCTGCCCAATCTGCCCAGATCAGAACAGAAGAAGCATTCGATCTTTCCTAAGTTAGGTGATGCTGTATTAGACGGGGTGTTAAGTTGTTCAGCTCTCTTAAGTCGGGAGGCCTTGAAGAATGTGACACTTGAGGAGCAACATATTACAGTTTGGCACAGTCTGATGCCAAATTTGAGCGTAGTGATTTTGCTGTGAATGTCAACTTTTGGGACGGGGAATTTGGTAAGTCTGACGATCCTGCATGAATGGCAACTCCCACTGAAACCAGGAATCTTGCACCAGTGGCAATTCCCACTGGTGAATTACGGCTGAGGCGCAAGTCAAGGTAGAAATGCGAGTTCGACCAGGGTGAAAAGTGGAGTTGAAGCTTTCCAAGAAATTTCCAGCAGGAGCCAGGGAAGTGATGAGAAGTTTCCCTTTTGATGCCGATAATGTCACACATTTTCACTTCACTGGGAGACACCCAAGTGTGATCTCCCTTCTTTCTTCACCCATTCAACGTGGTTCCAACTATTATTGCTCCCTCGAGCCGCCATTGTTCTAACAGAATTATCTGCTCCACTTTGTCCTAGTTTCTCTCCAGTCCCTTGCTGTCATCGTCGTCTGCCTGTGAAAGGTGAGGCTGACTTTCCTCATTCCTCTCTGCACTTATGATACAGAAAGGTCAAGGAAGTTTCAGTACGTCCATATGCGAATGGACTCCACTCAAGCGCTCTGCACTCATTCCGTGGTGGTTGTCAGGAATGATGGACCTTAGACGCTTCAGCAAGCATCTGCACTGTTGTTTCAGTGCTGCAACCATGGCCGCAACTTATGAAGCAACACCCACGAATGAAGATGACCAGTCTGAATTTAGAGGCTTAGCAGCCAAAATGGGGGGGAAAAAAGTGACAGACATCAGGTAAAAATAAACAAAAATAGAGTCTGCACACATTTTAGACCCTCGATTTCACCAAAAGATCAATTTATGAAGTGAAAGAAGATTCTTTCTGATTTAGGCATGATTATATTTCTGGACAGAAACAAATCTTGTCACCACTACAAAATGCACTCGAAATCTTTAAAGAGCTTGAAACACAAGTGGTTCCTAAAGGCTGTTCCAGTCCTCAACAGTTCCAGAATTTTCTCCTCCTCTCCGCGACTGCTTTAACTTAAGGATGATAAACGAACATCAAAGTATAAGTGAAATGCTTGGAGTAAAAACGTGTGACATTTAACAGGGCATTTACATGGCAAGATTCAAAGCAGCAGCAACGCAGTAGTGATGGACTCAGCTCTGACAACTCACAACTCAAGTTGGAATCGACTCCACTGACTCCCTGACGTCACCTCGGCTCATTTAAAAAAATATGAGTCATTCTCATCTAGGATGTATAACTTTTTGACTGCAGGAGGCAAAAAGAATAACAAAAAAAGCAGACCAAAGTTATTTTTCAGAAGTTGGTCCATTGCTGCACCAGCACTTCCGGATGTGCTTGGCTACGAGAATAACTTGGCTTTTGATGGAGAATGTTCTTACTTCGACTGTGCAGATAGTTGGTAGCGCCAGTCAAGAAAAAGCTTTCACTGCCCTCTCAGTTCTGGAAAGCTGAGAAGTTCGTAGCATCATCAAATGTAAGCTGCAAGCAAATAGGAAGCCCTCATTTTTGCCACTGATACCTTCCGACAGAGCTCGATTCATCTGCATCTGCAAAGCTGCATCGGGAGTGCTGGATTCTCACCACGCAGTGCAGATTTGTTACTGTTGTTGCTGATGGTAACTTCAGGGTGTCCCAATTTTTCTCGGCGACAACAAGAAGTAGCACTTGTGTCTCGTGAAGCTCATGTCTGGCGACACCAAGAACATGCGACCGTTTCTCACCTTGGCCAGGCTGGGGGAATCTCTTTCTCCTGCTGACGAAGAAGAAAGCATTGAAAAGTGACTTGTAATTTATAAGTTATAAAGTACTTCACAGTCTCCTGGCTTTGCATGTGCCACATGCCTTCCATGTCTCCTGTCGTACAGCGGATGGGTCAAGATTCTTCGGACAGTTTAAAGAATAATGAATCTTGGAAGCTTTTGCAAAATTCCTTCAGTCAAAATTTGTGATAAAAGTAATTTAAAGAAGCTGCTTCAAGAAGTTTTTCTTCATTGCTTCCGATACTCAAGCTCGATCTTTTAATAGTTGAACAGCATCATGAATAGTGAAGCATCCGGTGTGTCACGTTTCTTTCATGCCAACCATTTCACTGCCTGCGTAAATGCTGTATTTATTCCCCACGGGGAATTTATTGGAGAAGAATGAATTAGAGCGGGGAATATTGAAGAGATTAGGATTCACGCAGGCATTTATGATGCGTCGTACATACGTCCTTAACTGTGAAAGCCTCTTCGTCTTTGTCATGTTCACGGATGCGAACTCATCAAATTTGCGATTGTCACTTGTCAGATGTGAGCTGAGGAAGGTCTGGAGATTGACAAGACTGTGGTGAAAATCTGCAGCCCTTTTGGTACTTCTGAGTGGCTGAGCGAAGAAGTCGGGTACAGCGTCCAGCCTCTTATACCGGCCAAATAGCTCTGATCCCATGGTGGTCGTAACATACTGTATTGACACACTGACACCTTGCGTATATTATACAATATGTGAGTGAATGTTGTTCAGGTGTCACTCCCAGTGCACAAGAAGACATTTTTGATCCTCAAACATGATTCTGATCATCTCTTTGAGTGTTTGCTTCCATGATCACTGTGTCCACTGCTTCTGGATGCTTTTTTCCCTGCTCCTCAGCCAGCAAATGGACGAAAGTGTCGGTTGGTATTCACATTAAGCTGTTCGAATACACTGACTATCAACAGGCAAGACTTTTAGACAACAATCGTTGTCACCTTGCCTCAGGACATGGCAAGCATCAGTGGCAGGACGATTGGCTGAGGGATCCGTGTTGCCACTTTTTCTTTGAACACCCTGTACGTAGTCACACCAACGCTCCTGCACTTGCAACATGCGAATTGCTCAGCAAATGGGAGAAGAGAAAGCAGACAGAAGTCAAGGAGGGTGAACGAGGTCAACTCCCTTAGAGGTAGGTGGTGGTTCTGCCTCTACTCCAATGATGGCTGCACTATTCATACAGGTCTTGAACAACGCTCGATGGCAGAACCATCCTTCTGCTGCTCACTTTTGGCAAATACTTCTGTCATTTTGGCAATTCTGTATGTACCCAATCGCTGCAGCAAAATGCCGCAACAATTGTTTGCACAGCAAAATCTGACCAACGAATGTTAATGCTGACATTGGTCCACTATTCACGAGAATCTCCTAGCTTCGAGATTACTTTATCATTGCCCCATTATTAAAGATTTTGTTGGTCACGCAAGACTTTGCTGCTGTGAACTATGAGCAAGAGCATTATGGAATCGAGTAGGCAATGTGTAAATCACCCTGTATTTTCGTATAAATGTTTACCTTAAGTCAAAAGTACTTCACGGTAGAATAGGTTTAAGGAACACTAGTGAAATTGAACTTTGCAAGCATCCAATTCTCGTGCACGATAATTTTTCTAGCCTAAACAATCCTTCTTGGTCAATAAAAGTCTTATTTTGGGCTCAACTTTACAATGGTGTATTTACCTACCACAACGAACATTCATTTAAAGAACTAAGTTCCTTTGTTTAAGGAACAAAGTGGTGTCATTAACATATTTACAGTGACCGCGTAACGGGAAGGGGGGGGGGGCTAAGTACATGCGACGCTATTAAGGCCACTTATGACGGTTGAAGGAGAAGTGCAAATACGTATGTTGAACATGGTAAACATTTCTTGATCAGGCCATAAGTGATGAAAACACACACGTATACAATATTAAAAATTGACACCTCGAGAATTGTGCGAACAACAAGAGAAAGAAGGACCAAAATGCGTATTTGCAGAAATCTTCAACTGAGACAAAGATGTTTCAGCTCATGAGTCACCTTACCGAAACATTTGCTGAAAATTCTCACCCAAAAGAAAACTTGTTTCGAAAAAGTAGGGAAAAAAAAAGATTTTTGACCAAAAAATGGCAGCTCCACAGCCGCCCTGTCGATCCCCGTCACTTATTGCAGCGCGGACTCCGGGCAGCACCTGCAGGTCATGAATTAGCCTTCCCCGGAGGGAGGGAAGGAGAGTTTCTGGGAATTCCGGTCGGTCCAGCCACACCTGCGCCCTCAACTGAGAACGCACGTACAGGGTTGTCCAGGCAAATTCGCTGCAGAAGGCTGAAAGTCATATTTCTGTCAGAGTCGGCCTCGGCCTCCTCGGCCTCGTCGGCCTCCTCCAGACTGAGGCTGCGAAGAGAAACGAGGACGTGGGGAGGGAAAGTGACGACGACTCGCGACGTTGGCAGCTTGAACGCATGAATCATTGCCTTCGTCGGCTGCTTGCAATACTTCTCCTTCGACATATTATTATACTTCGTCTGTGTCTGGAATAGAGAGTCAGATTATTGATCCTAAATCTTCAACTGAAATTCCTAAAGGTCATTCGGAGATTTGTCTCCAAATCACCACGAATATTTATATAACTGTCCTGTGAAGCAGATTTTGGGGTAAAAAGTGAAGTAATTTTATTCTCTTAGAGTTAAGTTAAGTTTTTATTGAAATTTCAGTGGGGACGAGACAAACAAATATACATTTCCGGTCAGCAACAGGTGGATTTTTTTAGTTCTTCGTAGTTACAAACATAGCATTTTTTTCGAGTCACTTTTCTGGAGTCTGCGCAGGAGCTGCCATGTTTGTTTGTTTGCGTCCTGTTGTCAGTCAGCAGCCATGACAAAACCTGCACTGCCTCACGTGTTTCAGGTTGCGGACATCCACGTAATTCACCTGTCAACCGGTGAATTTAAGGTGAATCTTTGCCAAACACAGGTGATTTTCTGCCCAAAATGAAAAAATTCAAGTGATTACCTAAAATCAAAGTCTAGTCAATATCTGCCAACTGCTGTTCTATTTAGGTCTATCACAGAGCACGATTTTAGCCATGAGTCTGTCCTGTAGGTCTATATAATTCACTTGGTGCCATTTTTTCCCTCAAAGCTGCACAAATAAATCAGTGATATCCCTGCCTTTATCCGTATGTTATGATGATGTGTGGAATGAAGGCCTCCAGATCTTGCAAGAGCGCGACAGGAAGTGGAAAATAAGGGATCATAAAGACATTTGGCGAGTCTTGAGCTCAACCCATTTGACGTCGGAAATTGGGATGTGCTGGAGAAGCTGTGCAGATGCTCACATTGAGACCACTGCTTTGGCAGCTGTGACAAGGAAAGTATATAATGCTCTTGGCTCTCTGGAGTGATTGCAAACAGTACTTTCAACTTGTTTAAGCTTAATCTGTTGAAGCTGGGGTGTCCCAGCTTTTGCGCGGCCCAGCGCAGGGACGGAAGGCATGGTCAGCGCCACCAAGCACGTGAACAGCGTGAAGGAGGAGTAGGACGGGCAGAAGTCGCGCCTGATAGAATTCTCTTGAGCACTGACGGCTTCATAATAGGTGTGCAGAACGGATAGCCTCGTTGAAGTTGTAACTGCTTTCTTGAAGTACATTTCGTTTCCTCAACTTTGAGTTGAAGACTAGGTCATGACAACACTTCTTCCCACAGGAAGTCAGCACTCGAGGCAGTGCAGGATGCACAGGGTGCAGAAGTTGTTCATGCCCTCGTTGGCCAAGTTCTGCACTGTGTGCGTAACAACATTTTTGGGGCGTGATTCACTGATGCAGCACAAATGAGACCTGGTGAAGCTTCAGGTGTTGTAACGGCTGCCTGAGTTCATCTGTGCAGGCATTGGTTATGAACCAACTCTTTATTGTGTTTTCCTCACAATGCTTTAAGGTTCTGATTTAATAACTGAAGGAACTGAGCTAACTGAGACAACCTGTCAATGGCTCACGAAGTCGACTTTTCTTTGTCATAGAACAGCGTGACAAACTTTTCAAACATGAACACCCAGTTTCCACCAAGTTGGAGCTACTGACTCATGACCTGCAAAGTACAACTTTTGCACGGGTAAAATTTCGCCAAACCCGACCAAGCTGAGCTGCAGCCTTGCTGAGACAAGCTGTACATCCATTGTCCACTCAGCGGCGGCTGAATCACCACCAACTTGCAGTAGGACACGGTGATGGCGGAAAAAGATGCGTAACTGCTTCTCACGTGAATATCTATAAGAGTCATCATAGCTGCACACCTGTCTCCCCGGTAAGAGGAAGGCTCCACGGCCGAGTGGTTCCACCACCTGGCTGTGGAGGTGCAGTCAGCATTAGTGACTGATGAATTCGTAGACCCCGGAATTTCAGGTGAAAGTCTGCTGCACAGAAGTGGAAAACGTAAAAGTTGAAGAAGTAAGTGCATCAGGCAGTGAAATTTTGGAAAAATAAGGAGAGGGGGAGGAGTCATGGCCAGCAAAATGCCCGAAGATGCATTATTTGAAAATCCATAATCTAAAATTCCCAAGTCTAGCAGTGAACTGTTGTCATTGCCCAAATTTAAATTCCTACTCAGAGTTTAGTAACCTAAGAACACTTATATTTTCTCCTCAGTTCCTGCTTGAAAAATGCGAATTCTTTCCCCCTCGTACGCAAATTCGTGTTTTGCCATGAGCAAAGTGTGAGAATTAGAAGCAGAAAAGAAGTCGCAGAGTTTTTCTGCAACTTTTTGCTATCACTCAGTATTAGATCTCGCCGCTCTTGTGCATTCAAGAGTGAAATTTTTATGCTGGTGCCTCGAGAAAGAGATGGGAAGGGTTGACACATGAGGAATCTTTTTCTGTGTGTCTGCTTCCTCTGCTGCGAGAAAGAAAATGATTTAAACACCGAGATTAGGGGGGATTTTTAGGTTCATCCCAATCTAACCTGGCTGAGGCCTTCAGATTCGGCTGAGCCTAACCTAAACCAGTTCAGAGCCAACTTCAGCATTGCCAGTTACCCTAACCAGTTCGACACAAGCTAACACCAGCAGACTTAAGTCCAATCTTAAGGCTTAGTTTTCACCTAAGCTTGGTGTTTGGTCAAGCCTTGAGCCTCTTGGCCCTGACCTGGGAGAGTTTGCATGCGCAGAAGCGCTGTTCTGCGCACTTTCATGAGGTCCAACGCTCCTGACCCACCCTGTACGAGACGGGGTCATGACCCATTGTCTTGAGCGGCTGTTGAATGCAGATTCCCAGTACGATCTCTCCTTCTGCCTCCATTCTGTTTAGTCGAGCTCCGTCGAGCTTTCCTGGAAAAGAAAGCTTGAAAAGAAAACACTTTGCGTGGGAGGGACGACAGAAATAACTGAAATACTTTTTGGCCTCTCTCCATCAAACCTAAATTGGCCGCATTTGTTTCTTCGCTGGTGCTCCCCAAAATGTCCCTCTGGGGAGGCCTCGGATTGTCCATGTTGGCCCTGGCTGGTCAGGCCTTCCTCTTCTTCAGCATCGAGGCCTGGGAAATCAGATCGGCTCTCTTGGTGGTGATGGCGTTCCAGTTCTGGCAAAAGTCCAGGAGGCATCAACAACGACAACAACAATAAGCGCAGAGGGAAACATACGATCATGGTTTCACATTCTTAGTCAAGTGGCCAAACAAGTACCTCAGCATTTTGTTCAATTGGTGCACAACTTACAGGGTGAGTGGTCAACTTTGGAAAAATAAAAAAAAGGAACTCCCTTGATCGCTCCTTGTATCCCAAAAGTTTTTGCGCCTGCCGTCCTTGCAGTTTTGGATAACAAAAGTAAGTTTTACTAAGAATTTGGAGCATTTGGAGCAGCCAAAGAACAACTTAGCAATTTTGCTTTAGTTCACCCCTGGACTTGGAAACAGCTGCTTGTTATGTCTATTCTCTTGTCAAAATATTTTGGAATGTGTTGACTATGTAGTGGAAGAAGCAAGATTGGCCATGGAACTCAAGCCCCATCAAGAATCTCTCCAATCCAGGGTGGATGAACAAGTGCCAGCATCGAACTGGACGACCCTGAGAGGACAGGTAGAATGATCAAGGGACTCAATCTGGGCTAAAGCTTGCCTGACAGAATCCAGGCAGTTCTCCATTCTGGAGGAGGAGGAGGAGGCCGTGCAATAAATGACCATTAAAAAAAATATCTTCTCATTCATAATCAGGAGATTTTGACTATTCGCGCAGGTCTTGGGGAAATACTGTACTTACAATGTTTTGCACATTTGTGGTTACAGCGCAGAGGGTGAGTGTCAAATGGCCAAAAGGGGTCAACTTGGCATGAAAAGACCCTTTGGAAGCTCCCTATACTCCGTAAGTTGTGCACATTTCAATTGCGGTGAGTGTCAAGCGGCCGAAAGTACTTGTCAGAGGACACTTTTGAAGCACCCTGTACGTGGTGCGACCAGACTGGTAGACATTCGTCATTCGTGCCAGTGTTGTCGTTCCCATAATACCTGATCCTTGAGGTGCCACTGGAGAAGTCAGCATGACAAAACGTGTGCTCGCCCTGCTCGTCCTGGCCGTCGTCGGCGGTCCCTGCTGCTTCTGCTTGGAGGGCGGCAGCGAGAGGCTCAAGGACATCGAGCTGAGCCTGGAGACCTTCCAGGTAAGACTGTGCGATATACCGATATCGAGTACTGTCTTGAGATCCGACGATATTATGTATCGGTGTTGACCTAGGTCTGCATTCGGCATTGTCGGTGTCATCGTCAACTCGGCATATTGTCATAGTGCTCAGTAGTCGATCTACAATCTATCAGTTTGTTTTCGCTTGTTGTTGCCATGAGCATTTTCTTTAACAAAAACCCGACAGTGCTGAATATATAAACAGATGTACTCCAAGTAGAGCATCTTGATGAGTAAGACTTTGCCGAGTACCGACAATTTATCGTGATCCCGACTGTTACCGGGGTCTTGCGGTGTTCCGACGGCCGATACCGACTTAATATCGGATTCTTGATATCGTACATCTTCACTTCCAGGAGATCGTCGAGGACAAGGAGTGAGTGCGAGGCGTGATGACACGTACAGGAATGCTGATTTGGTAACAGCTTGACCAAACATTCTTAGGCACATCCAAGAGGAGCTGAACAGCATCTTCACAGAAGATATTGAGGCAATGGAACGGGAGGAAGTGGCTTTCAACTGGTTCTAGTGAGTGAACGTCTGGAAAAGTATCCAAAAATGGTCACTGTTCAGCCTTGGGAACAGTCACAGTTGCTGAGAGTGATCATTTCACCTTTTTCGTAGCGCTCACGATTCGAACGAGGTTCGCCCAGCAGTGAAATATCTCAGGCAGTTTCGCTATTACTCTCTGTTACCAAGGGAATCCCCCCCCCCCCCAAGTACAGTAGTGTTGAGGAACCAAGTTCTGGAGACGAGTTCCCTGCTCTGCTTTGGACCTAAACCCAAGATATTGGGTAGGATCCAGGTTCCTCTAGAGGGTCTTAATCTCCCGTGTGAATACTAGCAAATGATCAGCCAGAGGTTGCTCAGACTTTGCACAAGTGATGACTTGATACATTGGTCTGATGCGCCAAGCAACAGAGAGTTGTTGACCGAGACGTGCATCCTCAGAGGCCTGCGTGCCTGTGCAGTGCCAAGGAGTCCCGGACTTTGCTAACAGTGCTGTTTTTTTTTTCCAATTTTGCGTCCTAGAAACAGTGCATTGTCCTGTTTTCTCTTAGTCATTAAATTTAGGCCAGTTTGTTTGAGACTAGTTTTGAGATTTTAGTTGTTAAGTCGGGATTTAAATTAATTGCCCTGTATTGATCTGCTACAGATATGTTACTTTTGCACTTTAACAGCAAGAATTTCTCAAAATTGTGCGAATGACAAAAATTACCAAAGAGATGAGTCGGAACTGCTTTGTTTACGTGAGGGACGGAAAACTTTATCGGATTCTCAATATTGGCACAAGGAACTTGGTTCAATTTCAGTTGTGTTGTACAAACTTTTTAATCCTCAAAACAGTGGCTTTAACAACAATGCGCATTGTGCGAACAGTTTTCCTGAGAAATTTCGCGCCACACCCGTTTTTCTCCCCCTCCTTCCCACCGAGGACGGCGAACTTGACGGCCTCGAGCTCTACAAGTCCGTGATTCACTCCCTGTTCGAGGTCAGGGGCGGGTACGCAGCCGAGAGCGGGCAAATGCCACAGGTTTCGGAGCAGAAAGCCAAGGAGACGGAGGGTAATGGAAAGCTTTACGTCAAGGACTTTCTGTGCACGGAGGAGAAAGGTGTCAGTGATGTCCTTTCAGAGCTCGTGGACGACCTTCTACTGCGCTACGACCTCAATGAGGATGCCCTGCTCAACTACAAGGAGTTCATGAAGTCCTTCCAGGAGAACCACAAGCTGAATTCGGTCTAGGCCGTGACGTTGTTGCTCAAAGAAATACACACCGGCTCGAAAAGAATGTCACTTCTGAGTCACCCTGTACGGTCATAACACAGCGCGTATATTATTATCATGCTCATTCTGTTGAGTCGAGCTCCATGTCGTCAAGCATTTCAGCCAAGGCGACCTCTGGCAACTCTGACGAGGGGTCCTCATCGTCATCGGCGATCTCCTTGGCCGTCTTCCTCTTGTACAAGTTGACGAACTGCCTCATGTCCGGGTTCTCCTCGAGGTCCTCCATGAACTCGGTGTATTCGTCTGTGGCTGCGTAAGAAAAAAAATATACATAAATATATGAATCAATAAATACGTGAGATTGGTCTTACTGCTGGCATCGTCTTTGTACATCCGCTTGAGCTTCCACTTTCTCCAGCGATTTCTCCTCGCTTTGTCACCGAACACCTTCTTGACGAGGACGACGTCAGGCACGCGATCCAGGGAAGTGACGCTCTCCAGGTGGCGGTCGTTCACATTGCAGTTCTTCAGGTCAAACCTGCAGGAAAAGAACCTCATGAGTTTCCTAATAATCCTAACCTAATCCAAATGTTCAGCTGTTATCACTCAAACGAAAATGGTATAAGGTAAATGTACATAAACCCTCCTGCCAGGACTGCTACCGGTTGGCCGACTTCTGGCCCCTGCAGACCTTCAACGTGAACGTAACCCCCTTGGACTTCCGCCTGAGGAGCACAATAGTGGAGCAGGAGCCCTCCGGGGAGGCCAGAATTGTGTTAGGAAGGCAGGGGCAAGTTCAGGTGTCATGAGTGAAAGAGTGAAGCTGTTCCAAAGTGCCAAAAAAGCAGGTTCATTTCCCCCAAACCCCAAGTTCCCTGCACTTTGGCACAGTCTAGCATGATTTACACCCCTCATCCGAGCAAGTTTCATAGATGAAATTACCAACAAAGAATAAAAGTATTTTCAACATTTCTAACATTTGCATGCTGTTCTCTTTTGGGCACTTGGGCAGGGCGGGCACACTTTACTGCTCAGGACATCATGCAAATTTTACTGCACTTGACTGCCCCGTTCGACGGCCTCGAAGACCCGAGGGCCGAGGCTCCGGGTGGCCCTTGGGTCACTATGACCCGAGTGCTGCAAAATCCGTTAAAACTAATGTCAGAAAAGTTGTACAGCACACGTCTCTTTACTGTCTCTTGTCGACTTTGCAGCTTGACATCTTTATACGTGACAGAAGGTGTGCAGCAGGGCTTCCCCAATTGAGTGTTGTCCATTTTTTAAGCTATTTTGAGTTTCTACAAGAAGTGACGAGATTCGAACCCAAAACACTTGAGAAAATGTGCAATTTACAATACATAATTGTGCGTTAACTACTGAACCACCTGGTCCAGGGGATCAGGGGCTGCGGGGCAGTCAAACTTTACCCGCTATATGCTATATTGATATTAGTCGGCCCTCGAACAGAAAATAAGACAGACACTTAAACAAAAGAAGTGACGCTAATCAATGTACGACCCGAGAACATTTGTGTTGTTACTTTGTTCTCTCTACGCATCGTATTGAGTAGAGACAAGGTGTTGTCAATAGGTCAAGATATCCATTGGGCCACGCAGCAAACATGAGAGGTAAAGTTTATACAGTAGTCACTGCTTGTTGCGGCAACTTTCGGTCAAGCAATTTTGCTGCAATAGGCGGACCCAGGCCTCACCAGGCCTCAGATGGGCCTTGAATGGTGACAATGAAGAGATGGACACCAGATGACGTCTATTTAGTGATGTTTCAGCAGCCTCGGGGGGGGGATCCTTCTCTACATAGGTATTTCGATGCAATCAAAACCTGAAGTTTTTTCAGGAGAAATCAGTGAAAGAGCCAAAAATGTGAGGCCGCCAGCAATTTGGAACCAGCTCCAACAAACACTGACTTTGGTGCATCTTCTGATGAGTTTTATGTTGGGACCAGACATTTGAGCCACGATAAGTCTGTGCTATATGGGTCAATGTTACATTAACCGGTGACAATTGTGCAATACGTGCGTACGTTGGAGAGAAACGTGAAATGGTCATGCTCAACACGTGTGCATTTCCTCCAATCCAGAGGTTGCATCAAATTGCCCCGAGCCATTTTGTCTGAATGACAATCCTGGTCCAATCCTTGTGCTAATGATCCACTTTGGCTAAAGTGAATAACATTAGCGCTTGAAAATCCATCACATGATCCCCTGGAAAAGAGTTTCTGTCCCACCCGCTTGCAATCATGTCTCTTATCAGTGGGGTTGAGTGAGCTCAGATAAAAGGTTTTTAGAACTGTTGTTGTTGTTGTTGCTTCATTCACGTGACGATGGAGAGCGGCGACGTGTCCAAGGGGGCCACCAAGAGGGAGCTGCTCTACAAGGTAAACCAGAGCTTCGGTTCCCTCCTCTCTCTCTCAGGAGGAAGTCGGCGTGGAAAGAAAATGCACAGATCAACTTGTGCGAATTTCCCTCTTAAGAGCTTTGCCATTTCAAATAAAAGGTTGATGATCTCTACAATTTACAAGGTGTTGGTCATTGGAGAGTTGGGGTGCGGAAAGACCTCCTTCATCAAGCGCTACGTCCACGAGTTCTTCTCCGAACACTACAGAGCCACCATCGGCGTCGACTTCGCACTCAAGGTAGGACAAAGCGGACCAGACTTGTTCTTCCAAAGTCGTGACAAGAGTGAAAAAGTTATGCTGTTATCCCTCCCACGTGTTCATCTTATCCAACAGCAGCATTTCACACATTTTTGACCCACTGTACTCAATATTTTGGGCATCTCCCATGTTTATCCACTGGACTTGATATTTTTTTGGGGCAAATGACCATGAGCTGCAATGGAACTTTGACACAGAACAGGGCTTTGTTTGTCCTCATTGTCACGACATTTGGCATTTTGGCACGCTTAACGACCCAGATTGGGCACAGGTGATTTCCTGGGACCCCGAGACAGTGGTTCGACTGCAAATGTGGGACATCGCAGGTCAGGAGAGATTTGGTAGCATGACCAGGGTCTACTACAAGGACGCCGTGGGTGCTTTCCTTCTCTTCGATGTCACCAGGTACGAAATCAGTTCCGGAAGGTGACTTTTGGTGTGTTTTCCTCCCACTGATTCAATCTTCTCTCTGCACACGCATGGACACAGACAGAAAACTTTTGAAGCCGTGAATAAGTGGAAGGACGACCTCGACAGCAAGGTGCTGCTGCCCGACGGGAGGCCCATCCCCTGCGTCCTCGTGGGCAACAAGAGCGACCAGCCCGCAGTGGGACCGGCAGCAGAAAGCAAAGCACACATGTGAGCAGCAAATTTTCCCTCTATTCAAGTCACACGCACCCCAAGCACAAGTTTCCACATGCACAGGGACGCCTACTGCCGTGAGAAGGGCTTCAGCAGCTACTTCGCAACCTCAGCCAAGGACAATGTGAATGTGAGCGAGGCCGCTGAGGAGCTAGTGAGAAAGATCTTGGAAAATGACCGCCGAAGGGGGTACCACAATACTGAGGACTCCGGAGACTTTGCCTCAACCGAATTTCCGGCCAGGATCCTCATGGTGGATGACGACAACAACAACACTAAGAAGAAGGGGCAGAACTGCTCTTGTTAGCACAGAAACCGTCGTCCGCAATCTGATTAAATAAGGTTTCCTCTTACTCCATGTGGGTTTTGGTGCTCAACTGACTACTTTTCCGTAAATGCTGGATCAATTGCTGCCGGTTGACCTGCAGCAAGAGCCACAAAAAACTCCACCGAGACGGGAGTGAAGGGGCAACTGCGAGGCTCTCTTCTAACTCGCCCTTAGGTGACAAACCCAAGGTCCACTCAGTCAAATTCCAAAATTTTCAGTTTTTGGCCTAGCTTAGACAATAGTGTTGTATTTGACTCAGTCCTGAGTTGGATCATTCGTGATTCAGGGTCTTCTTCGGTGATTCGGTATCATTTTCTGCGGATTCGAAAATGAGTCAAATACAAACTCTAATCCAAATCAGAGTCACATGTGGTTAAACAGCTGTTTCAAAACTCGCGCCAAAATTGATCTGACATCACGCCCGTCCAAGCACTAGAAAGAGCAAAATTTGTCCCCACTGCATAGGCGAGTCAGGTCGAGTTGCCGCGTCTGTCCTAGTCTATTCTAATCTAACGTCCTCCCCACAAGTCCAAGATGGGCCAAAGTCACGGTCAGCGAGTCCATATCTGAGTCAGACTCATTCTTCGGTGACTCGACACAACACTAGTAGGCTCGTACGTGCTAACCACATGCGGACATTGTGCACAATCATCGTCTCACCCTAGTGCGGTGTCCCCCGGCAACAGGACGTGCCCCAGGTGAGTTTTACAGTGGATGGGGCCGTCCTCGCTGGATCCCAGCTCGGCAGACTTGACCACCCACGCGTCGGCCAGGACGTGCTAAAAGGAGACAGTCACGTTCATTGCGGTGGCTTTCATGAAAAGAAAGCTGACAGACAGACCTTTTTGGAGAGGGCTCCTTGTCCGCTAAACCTCTTCCTCTCGCTCTCCTGGATGATCTCGATGTCCATGATCGTGTACTCGGTCAACTGCTTGGGGATGGCCAAGCTCCCGAACGGGCTCTTGAAAAACGAAGACGCGCTGATGTCGGCCACTGAAAGGTGGATATTTGTGTGTGTGTCAGATAACGGCTGATATAAGTGTTCACTGTTATACTCACATGAACGGTGAAGAAGTACAATATTTACTTTTGTACATCATCTTTTTGTCAGTGAAAGACTTGTGTATGGTTTAAGGGTTCTTTTAATCGCCTGACAAGCTCACTTGCAAGCTTCGAACTCGACTTTGTACAGCTTCAAGGCTTCCAGAGTCTCCCCCAAGTTAAAAAAACACTGACTGAGAAGCCACACGAGGTAGTTTCAGGGGGGTCCTTGTACATGTTGGTGCTGGAGTCGAGTCAGGTTGGACTCAAGTGAAACCCGACCAATATTTTACCATTCCTGCCTCACTCCAGTGCTAGTATAACTATTTTTATACATACATTCATATATTGAATAAGTATACGATAAACCGTGGGCCCAGTTCTACCGGGGACCCGTTATCCTCGTCCCCATTGTTCAGTAGCAACAAGCAACACCCTTTTTGGAAGGGTTCGACAGTATTAGGTGAAGAGAAAGGATCGAAATTGCTCTTGTCACAACAACAAACATCGTTGAAGTTGCCCTCAAGTAGCGCAAGTATTTGGGCAGACTTATTTTTACAAGAATTTCGGACTAATAAACGAGAAAAGTTTCTTTTTGTGCAAACTTCTCTTTAGTCACTTAAAACATGGGAAGACTTTCAATTTTCGTCACTGGAGTCAGTCAGGATGCAGTCTGACTCGTCGGTGAGGTAGAAAAATGTGCATCGACATTCCTCGGTGTGCAAATTTTATGCAATAAAAGTAATAATGCCTGCTTCTCTCTGACCTTGCGTTGACGAGGGGTCGATGAGGTGAATCAGGTTGTTGATCTTGTTGACGACGCAGATTTGGCCGATGCCGCCCATGGCGCGGGCCACCTTGGCGGGCAGGCAGATGATGTTGTCCTTGCAGATGGGGGCGACCTAAATGAGGGGGGAAAAAGTCCAGTTCTTCAAAGTCATAGTCGTTGGGCACAGTCAGTACCTCCACGCTGAAGGTGTACTTGTAGTTGTAGACGTTGCTGTTGGCGTCGTGGGACACGAGCTTCTTGGAGTGATTGACGCGGCACGGAATCACTGACTGGAGAAACTCGGACAGTTTCTTGGCAGCGGACTCGTTGACGAAGTAGAAGTCGAGACCGTCTGGAAGAAGAAATAGTACGTGAGTGACACTTCGCCGCCTCGAACTTGACGTTGGCGAGCTCCTTACCGTGGACCACCTTGATGGAGGTGCAGTCCTTAGTCGCCTGATACTTCATCAGCAGCTGCTCCAGGTAGTACAGGGTCTTCTTCTGATTGGACTTTTGACGTACCTGAACCTAAGGAATTAAGGTGACTCATGTTTTACTTCTTCTTTTTTGCAATGTTGGTGCATGATATTTGATGTAAAGTCCCCCCCCCTCCCCCCCAAAAAAGAATCGTTGTAGGTAGATCAACGCAATCTCCTTATTTCTACTGCACTCACGCTGGCATTCCACGTGTCCTTGGCCTCCACCCTCCTGCAGTCGTCGCACATCTGGTTGTGCACGACGTACTCCACCAAGAAGGTCTGCTGTAAGATGGCCGTCCGCACCTCGGCCTGGACCGTCAACTTCACCTTGAGGCGCTTGGAGTGAGGTTCGGTCCACACAAAGTTGGCGTCCACCAACTTGACCTTTGTGAGTGCCCGGCCTAGCCTCTTCAGGCACAGCGCCATCAACTCCCGCGACTCCAGGGACGCCGCCACCCACTGAGAAGGCGGTTGCAAGTAGCGCTCGCAGAAGCGACAGAACGACAGAGTCACCTGAAAAAATAACCAACACTTATTGTTACCATGACTATACAATATGGGCATGTATAGCACATGCTGATTCTGGACATATTCTTTTGACGGACATACAGAATATTCGGGCTGTGACTGTCTGAATTGCAGATTAGTAACTACAATTTGAACAGGGCAGCCCGCGTGTGCTGCCCATAACATTCGGATATGTTTCCTATGTGCCCATACGAACTATATTACCTCCATAGCTGCATTGTTCATATTATATGTTACAGCGCTGGACGTAAATAACGTCGCTTGGGGGAAATTGTCATATTCTGAGCGTTGATGTTTTAGGGCTGACTTTTGAAGTCAAATGTGTAGTGGAGATACTTGGACCTGGCGTGGGGGAGCGTTTCTGCGCAAGTCTGACTAGCCCGCGCACTCCCCTGACCTCGGCCTGCCGGACTTTGTGGCGTGGGAATCCCTTCGACGCGCCGTGTGTGGGGTAACAGGGGTGGCAAACATATGGATCCTGGAGCTGATGCTGAAAGTGCGAGATGCCTGCGCATTCTTCAGCCAGCGGGTGGAGAGGATTGTCGCGGCAGATGGAGGCTGCGCTGAAGGTCGCCGACACAATCGCGGAGGGCCCCCCAGCCGAAATGTCTCATTCCCCCTGTTCTGTGTTGTCCAAGCGCTGTCAGATATTGAATCTCGCAACGTCGCATCGGGGTCCGTGACGTGGGTGTTTGGCATGCTGGCGCACCCACGGGATGTCCGGTTGGGAAGTCCGGGCCAGAATGGGTGGGCATCAGGGTCCGGCCCCACCTCACAAATTTGAGCAAATTTCACCAAGAGCAAGGGTCAAAAACACCGGAACTAGCTGGCATGGGCTCATCTGAGGGTTGCTGGAGATCGAGGGCTCTAGTGTCACAATGGGCGGACAAAACTTGACCGAACCTGTGGATCTCCTGTCCAAGTACCTCCACTACTCACCAGACATCAAAATACAACCGTAAAATATTAAGGCTCAGAATATCCCCCCAAGTGCCATTGCTTACACCAAGCATTGCACATATGTGTTGCAGTCCGAACCCAAAATCAGTCCAGACACTCAGTGACCAAGGACCCAATCAGTGCTGGCACAGACAGACTGCGCATCCTCCATCACTATGCAGTGGGACTAGTCTATTCGGGTACTCACTGACAGACTTGTGTGACCCAGGGTCCAAGTCCGGTAGTGGAAGACCTTTGGTCTCGTCGCTGTGATGTTTCATGAGGCACAACCACGCTATACGTTGTAGACCGTGCATGTGGTCTTACGCATCGTACACATGCACACGTTTTTGCTTCTTATCCTGTGTCCGATCAAGTGTACTCGCCTGAGTGAGGACTGGGAGGATCCTTGATACAACTACCAGTCACTTCAAGCCTGAAATCAGTCGGTACTCGCACGGACGTGTCCGGTGACCCAACGACTCGGTAGTCTCATGCAGCATTGACAAGATCTTTGGTCACAGCCCGCCTTGACTCGTCCCAAGCTATCCGGGCACTCACCTGTCTCGGCACGTCCTTGGCCACGTCGGTCTTGGTCCTCAGGCACGCCACGCAAGTGTTGGAAGGATTTGGCTCGATGGGGGCGCCACAGTCGCAGCAGAGACTACGAAAAAGAGAGTTACATTTACGTTGTCCTGCGCCCCGAATCCGCAGTTCTACTTACATCTTGTGCGCGTCGGAGGACGCTGCGGAGTTCCCGGCAGTCTCGAGATACTCCATGTCGACGTCACAGTTCTCCTCCACGTGTGACCAGCAGGCAAATGTGACAAAACAAAACAATCACTAGCTTCGTTGGCCTGGCTCGTTGGTACTCCGTGACCTCGTTGGGCGCCGTTTTCTCCTCTGATTGCCTCTAAACATCCACATGATCTGAGTCAGCCTTAAGCGCATTTGGTGCCTCTTGTACTGGTCACTCCGTGTCTCCCCCCCTCCCTTCTCAATCGTTGGCCGGGCTGGCGTACATGAGTCACGGAGGCTGCGGCCAAGAAGAAGAAGGGCGGCTGGATGGCCGCGGAGGCGGCGGCACTAACGACGTGGGGGACGGGCTGACAACACACAACAGCTTCAACTGAAGAAGTGAGGAAGGAAGGGACTCTGGCCTGTTGGGCTTCTCTGGTCGTCGTTGTCGTCGCCGTCGTCGTCGCCTCCTGATCGGTTCGGTGTGGGCCGCCCAACATCGGGAGTGGGCGGAGAGAATGGAACTTTGCTGCTGCCCAAAGTCCGTGGCGACCCATTGACAAGTGACACCCGGTGCGCCTCCGGCCCCGATTCGCAGTCCCGGAACGACCGAGTCGACGCGAACCGAGGGAGGGAGGCCGGGGCGACTGGAAAGCAGCCATGGCCTCTTCGGGCTCTGCCACCAAGGTCTACTTGTGTCCGGAGAAGGAGTGGGACCTAGCCAAGGTAGGGCAAGCTGTACATCATCATTTACTCAGACATGGCGATTCTCGCTGGCGCGAAGGGGACGTGGCAATGGTCGGGGAGGGGGAAGAGGGGGTGGTGGTGGTTCTCTGAACAGCCAGGATCGTTCCTACGGGAAGTCGGTCTCGTTCGGCACTGGTGTAAACGCCGCCGAACTCGCACGGCACTTCCGGCGCCTCCCCTAACTGGACCCGCGATAAGAAGATCATCGCACCCCTAGAGTGGATCTGGAGAGTCAAAGAGTACGCGGAGCTTCAACATCTCATTCTCTACCTGCAAACTTTTAGGGTTGAGGCAAAAAAAAGAAAAGAGAAAGAGGTGGTGTGTGTGCAAAAAAACCTTGCAATTAGCGGCTCTGGCAGAGTTTGCAGAGACCGTTGACCTATGCGCCATTGGAGTCGCCTTCCAGCCTCCAGCAGAGCAGGCGCAGCTTTGGTGAGATCAAGATCGTTGAGTCCAATTTTCTGTTCGATCCATTAGTTGCTACTTTCTCTCTCTCTCTCTCTCCAGGTTGGGGGGAAAAGGTGATTGAGCATTTTGGCAGGTGCCACAAATTTCACGCCAGAGCTGCTGCTGCTCCAGCCCTGAAGTGTCTGTCATCCTTGCCAGCTCAGTAATGAATCGCTTGCATTGGGACACCTTCCCTGGCTCATGGCAATCAATAGGAGTCATCTGCACATTCGGCAACCTTGTCTGAAGACCAGAATCATCTCTTTTCCCTCCCTGGAGCCAAGGGAGGAGGAGTCTGTAGTTGCAGGATCTCAACTCTTTCGGGGGTGGTGACTTTGTCTTGGAAGGCATGGACAGGGTGTTCGGCCACTTGGCCGGCGGAGTCGACGCGGCCAAGTTGGGGTGCTGCGACCCCTTCTCGGTGGCCGTGGGGGTGGCGGGGAGCACGACCGAATGCGTCGCATTTTTTAAACGAAAGTTTCAGCTGCGGCTCCGTGATAAATAGTGGCTCAAGGAACAGTCAAGGGGTGACAGAGCGGACGTTGCAAAAATTGCTATTTCACGACAAGTCTCCTGTCAGTTGGTTGCTGCATCGTCCGTATCTGCTTCCGCGGAGTCCAGCGCTGCCAACCGGCATTCTTCAGGGCCAATTTTGGCAAAACTGGCATTTTTCTCTTTGGCACACTTTCCGCGGACTCGGATGTGCCAAATTGGCATATTTGGGCCTTAGTTGTGGCTGGCACATTTTCAACTGTGTGTCAAACTGGAACGACTGCGACAAGATCAGTCTGGAGCTGTACCTTGAAAGTTACTCCACACGAGTTTGAGTCCATGCACTGGAGAGTCGAAGGTCGACCCCAAACCTGCCAGACGATGATGACCAGAGCTGCATCCATAACGGGATTTTGGACGTGGGCAAGGAGTTGCGGGTCACCCGGTAGCCCGAAAAGTGTGGCATTCTGATGACGCCGGTTTGGCATATTCCCTGGTCAGAGGTTGGCAACTCTGTCTGGGACTGGTGGAAGATCTCTGTGTCTTCCGTACAGGGTGGATGAAAACAGAGTCCGGAAGAGACAAGAAAGTTTGGTGCATCCCAAAGAAAGAAAGAAAAGAATCCAACTGCTTTGGCGAGAGAGAGAAACGTGTGGGAAGCTGCGTATGCAATCGGTTTGGTTCTCTCTTTCATGGCGATTTCTCCATTCTCTCGTTTCTTCTTTCACTCATCAAAGTCCAGCTGCAGCATCTCTCTCTTCTTCTCCTCCTCCTCCTTGGACGTCGTCGACGTCGTCTCACGCAGGCACGCACGAGGGGGCGCACGCGCGTCCGTCCGCGCTCGCGTCCACGCTCGCGTCCACGCTCGAGGCAACGTGAGTGGAGATATTTACACGGTGAGAGCGTCCGGAGCAACTGAAAACAAAAAAAAAAAAACGCTTTTCCCTGTGCACCCTGGATGGATCCTTCCAAGTCACTCGTACGAGCAGTGGAGAAGAACAAGTGAAGCAAAGCAGTGATCGTGTTTGGAGTGTGAAAATTGGTCGGTTCTTGGTGTTCTTACAGTTGGTTAATTCCTGCCAAGTGTTTTTTTGCCTCCTCCTTTTGGGAATTCCCGTGAGTCTCTGCACAAATCGCCCTCCGCTATTTTCCTCCCTAACGGTGCACGCATCATTGGCTCGGTTCTCGCTCGGCAGAGAATTCACACGGGCGTCCCATAATTCTTGTACTCGTCCGACAAGATTTGTTCCCTGATCCCGTCCAGCCAGACCCCAAAACACACAACACTCGTCTTGCCAGGTTTCGGTGACAATTTATTATTACTTTCCTTCTGGATGAAAAAAAAAGAAGGGAAACCGCAGTGTGGGCGTGAGGTGAAACTTTCTTTTGCTGGTTTCAGTTTTCCCCATCTTTTACTTCTAGCACCTCAGCCGCATTTGTTGCGTTGGCCAAGGAAAGAGAAAGTGAATTAACTGCCGTCTGTCCGTATGTTGCCCGCTTTTTCTTGGTGGGATCCTCCTCCTGCTGCTGCTGATACCACTGAGCCTCTCTCGGTTGATGAGTGAGTGAGTGAAGGCCTGGGCGTGTGCGGATTTTCTTCTGGCGGCGGAGAAAAAAAGGAACTTTTCCTCCACTCTCAGAGCCTTGATGCGTCTTCAACGATTACAGGGATTGGCTTGTCTGTCTGCCTGTCTGTGTGTCTGTGTGTCTGTCTGTGTGTCTGTCTGTGTGTCTGTCTGTGTGTCTGTCTGTCCGTCTGTCTGTCCGTCTGTGTGTCTGTCTGTCCGTCCGTCTGTG
>JAAUXU010004185.1_pt1 | contig 31505 bp, 24 predicted proteins | sample 7278151 | NCBI WGS metagenome assembly JAAUXU01 (sample SAMN14350113, study PRJNA611818) | marine sediment metagenome | isolation source: surface marine sediment (1.8m) | place: French Polynesia: Moorea | collected 2018-08 | reverse complement strand
CCTCTTGACTAAATTAAAGGGCGGGAAATTTGTGCCAAAGCCGAATGGAGCTTTTGTTGATTGCCCTGAAACTGAAGGATTGCCATCAAGTCAGATATTGGCAAGCAGCACTTTTTTTTCTCCAAAAAACATGAAAAAGTAGAAAAAAAGTGAAAAAGTAGAAAAAAGTGAAAAAGTCGAACTTGGAGTGATCGTGCGTACGTCTGAAATCAAGGTAGGCAAGTCTCATCCCCTTCCCTTTGTTGCTCATCCCCCACCCCAGACAAAGTTGTCTCGCTAAATGAGCAGTGCACGCAAAGCGCACGAGGCGACAGCGCCAAACTTGCGCGCCCCATTTGTCAGCACCCTCCCTCCCTCCCTCCGGTCCGCACCCACCCCGCGAGACGCCCCGACCCCGACCCCGACCCCGACACCAACTGCTCGACGAGAAGAAAAGAATCTCTCTTTATGGCAAATGACGTCTTCTTCTCGTTCTGGGGCGGATCACGACTCTTTATATGGGCTATTTATTGGAAGGAGAGAGAAAAAAAAGACAAATAAAATCTCAAATTCTTGCTCACCGAGACCAAATTGCGGACGGGTCACATTTCCCCATTTTCCAAGTGTCTTCGCCCACTTTTGGGGCTATTTTTGGACTTCTCCGGTGAAAATATTTCAAAGTGAGGCAGGTGACAAACAAGCAAGCCTTTATCTGGGGCTTGCGCGTGTGAAACAGACGCTCATACATACACACACGGAAGGGGGAGGGGGAGGCTACGAAAGTGAAAAATGTTCGCGCGTCGCTGCAGAGAATTCTGGAGCAAATGAGCATGTCAATCTGCAAGTTTAAGGCTCAGTCACAGTCGAGCATTTCACACATATTTATCGGCCATAGCCGAGTCAGCTGATGGAAAGGGACTCATAAAGTTTGACTCAGGGAAAAATATATTTCTCTCCACCCCCTTTACTCCCGGCAAGACGACCTCGCCCTAGAAAAGGGTAACCCTTTATGGGGGTTAAACGTGTGTGCACACATGAGCTTTTTTTTTGGGGGGGGGGACACAAGTTTGGGTTGAAACAGCTCTGGACAGACAGAGAAGCTTTGTTCCAATGGGAGCTGATTCTTTTCTTAGCCTCAGAGGCAAAAAATAAGGAAAAAACCTTTTAAGCAGAGACTCCTCAAGTCCTGAGGCAAAGAAAGGGTTTCTTCAGCATATGCGAAGTAAAACACGAAGTTGAATTGGCAGGAACTCCTTTTTTTCACGCTGTGTTTGATCAACTCGAGTTTACTTTGAGCTAATTTACCTCGTTCAGCCAATTTTCTTCGCTTCAAGCTCAGAAACCGAGCGAGGACGAATAAACATGGTTTTTTTTCCCCCCTCCCTCGTTCTCCTACGCACTCAACTACAAAAGACAAATCGTAAGAGGCTTCAAACTCTGTCTGGCCGAGCTGGAGACACTAGTGATGTCAGCGAGTCAAAAAAGTTGACTTTGAGTCAAAAGACAATTGGCAAGTTGAGTCGAGTTTGCAAGTCGAGTCGAGTTTGCAAGTCGAGTCGAGTTCACAAGTCGAGTCGAGGGGAGGCGAAAAAAAGTACAATTACATCTTCGCTACCTGAACAATGTGGGTGGAAACAATGCACAATTCTATCATAAGACTGTGTTTATCAAGTCTGACTCTTCCCAAGGCTACGCTTCAAGTTCAAGTCAACTCGAGTCTGACATCACTACCACTTGCGTGAAAAAAAGTGGTGAAATTTGAATGACTTTTTTTCAATCAGACGTCAATTCATGACGTCATACCGCAAATTGCGTCTAATTTCACGCTGTCACCACGTAGCGGGGGAGGGGGGGGGGAAAGTACAGGCAAAAAAGCTATGTGCAATAGATCACTGAGCAAATTAATTTGGACTCGTAGTGATGTCACTCGAGTCGAGATCACTCGAGTCCTGAACATCATCTCCACCTGGAGAGTGTTGGTGTTTCCACCCACATTGTTCAGGTAGATAAGATGTAATTGTACTTTTTTTCCCTTCCCCTCAACTCGACTTGTGAACTCGACTCAACTTGCCAATTGTCTTTTGACTCAACGTCAACTTTTTTGACTCGCTGACATCACTAATCCGGATCCCTGGAATCGGCTGTCACCTGCTCTGTATAGCTTGTAAGTAGCTGCTGCTCTGCTGTGGGAAGCGATTATTGGTGGAGGCAGTGTAAACAGGAAGAAGTCTTGACACTTATGGAGGAGGCTGAGACGCAGGGGGAAAAAAGCGTTCATCACTTTAACAGAGCTCTACAGGGTGTCTCGGGCCAGAGCGGGCAGGATCCACCCTAATCCTCTCCTCAGGCCTGCATCAGCAGCAGAGACTGATCCGCTGCTGGGGGAGTCACCCTGTCAGAGGCTGCCAAAGCATCCACCCCAAATTGTGGCCGGGCTAAACGCGCCCTCAGCCCGGTGACCACTTCATAATCCGGCGCTTTTGGCGCCACTTTTCAGCTGCAAATGCACTTTCCGGTTTCCGCGGGACGTTAACTCTTCGCAGAAATGCACTTTATCTCAAGCCTGGAAGGCATCTTTGTGCATGAATGACTGCGAATCCTTGGTGCAGAGCGAGAAAACGCAACTTTTTCCCATTTGTTTCGTTCTGCCAAAATCATGCTGAATTTTTGCCTAAAAGCTATGACTCGCAGCTGTCTCCATAGGGGCTCATGTGAACAAACATCAGTGAATTTTGTCAAAACAAGCAACTTGAGACGTTAATGTTTTTTCTCTGGGAGCTCTTAATGGGGGATTCCGCGAATTTTCCGCTGAGGAAGCAGCGCTTTTTTACTCTGGCCACCCTCTTCCTCGCCTACAACTTCTTTCCTCTTGCAGTTTCCGCCGCGGCGGCCTCGCCCTTGTCCTCCAGCCTCCACGAGCACGACGAGCTGGGTCTGTGCACCGCCCCGGACCCCCTGCACAGGGTGGAGAAGCGGTCCTACCTGCCGCCCATGTCCTGCACCGACTCCCACGAGATCGAGGCCGTGCGGGCCAAGGTCCACTGCCAGCCCCGGCCGAGGGTCGTCAGCCTGCCGTGGCCCAACGACACCTCTGTCCATCAGGTAAGGAGACCTCGATTAGGCCTGGAAAATGGGCCTTCGGACGCGAACCGTCATTTCTGGCAGAGGCTGTTTTGCTGAGCTTTGCTCAGTGCTCACGAAGGACGTCTTGCATCTTGCGCAAGTCGAGCAACTTGAGCAAGTTGACACCTTGAACAAGTCAAGCGACGGGCCCGAAGTTGAACACCTTAACAAAGTCAAGCAACTTGAACGAATCGAACATGTGAACTTGTGTTTGGGGCAAGTTCGGTTTCAGGTTTTTCTCCTCGTACTAAGAACTATCTGGAAAGTGCCTTTTGCCAACTTCAGTTGGACCCATTTAGTCCTAATGCGAAATTCGCAGAAGCTGCTGCTGCTGCTGTTGTTGCCGTTGCTGCCGCTGCCGCCCCTGGAGATGTGTTGATAGCCGCGTGGAAGGAAATTGGGCCAAATCTGGTGATTGATTGACGCTGTCACGGAAGGCAAAAAATTGTCTGGAAATCGCTCCCACGCAGCAACAGCAGCAGCAGCAGCAACAGCAACAACAGCAGCAACAACAACAACAATGGGTTCTCTCACAGGCGACAGAAATCCGTGTTTTTGAAAAAAAGAAACAGTCTTTTTTTGGCGCATTTTTTCCATTCAAAGGGACTCCGATAATGAGTCTTTTATTGACGAGGTGTCCAAAAGTGGAGACGACTCCATTACCAAAAATGGGTTAATGACTTAATGACGGCATCTGCAAACATTCCATTCCGGTCACTCGAAGTCCGCGGTTTGGTCGTGGCTGACGTTTTCGGTGGCGTCCCCCTCCGGCCCGCTGGTCCTCATCACCCAGGGGCGTAAGAACGTCTCTTTTGTTGGACGTCCCTGTAGTCCCGAGGAGGACTGGGCTGCTGCTCCCGTCGCTCGTCAGTGGCGGATAACGATTTGCAGAAAAGAAAAAAGCAAAAAAAAAAAAAAGCCACGCCAAAATCGAGGCAGATCTGACTTTTTTGCATGGCACCGACCAGGGATCTGCAGAACAAGTCCTGGAGAGGCAGCCAGCCTTGAGTTGTGAGCACGAGTTGCCAGATCGCCCCGCCTGGGTGCCAGAGGACGTCGATTTTGGCACCCCGGAGCCGTCTCCGGACTGGGGTGAGCGCCGAATTGGTCCTGGCAACTCTGTCGACCTCCCATCTTGGCATGGCGTCCTTGTTGCAGGCATCCCTGCCCTGCCAAGAGGCAATTTTAAGGTTGATTAAGAGGTCTGATGTCTCCCTCGCCCCCTTTTTTTTCGCCAGAGAAGTGCAATTATTCTTTATCTTGGCCAAAAATCTTGTCGGAATTCGCCTGAAAAGCAGCCGCCGTCACTGATCTGACATGCAACATCTCCGGCGCCGCTGTGGAAATGGACCAATCGATACCAAATCCGGGCAGGTCGAGCCAGGGGAGTGAGGATGAAAACCTTTACATTAGTGTAAACATCTCTTTCCTGCAGGGTTGAGATTGGCTGTGATAGCGGCCAACTTTGCCCTCGGTTCAGTTTTTATCTAAGGAATCATATAATCCGAGTGTTTCTCATAAGAAGGTGGTTGACTTGCAATCCCTAAGGCTGTGCGATCAGCCAACAGGGATACCACAGTGGCCTCATATTCAAAGTCTTTTACAATACAGTCATAACCACGGCCCTTGAGGGCAACACTGTAGTAATCTGACGTCACCACCTGACAAAGTCACAATAATCGGGCATAAAAGTGGGGCTGAAAAGCGAATTTGGGCCCCAATTTCACTGTAGGCGATGTTCGATGAAGTGAAAATTCGGTTGTCAGAGAAAGAAGTTCTCTGCAGCCTCACTGTGTCGAAGTTGGACTCTGTCACAATATCGAACATGGAGGAATGGAGGATCCCACATGGGCCTCGGAGACCTCTGCGACCCCTGAGTGGGCAGGCGAAATCGTCATTGGGCACTCAACTTGTCGTGTCGATATCGAGCATCGCGATATTGGGTCTCGACAAACTTCAAAGCGTTGCATACGCAGCTCTTATGAGTTGTTGGAGCCATCGCATTCGATCTGGCCACAGGATCTTGCGTTCCAAGTTTTGGGCAAAAACCTGTGGAATTTTTTGTACTGTGCCAGCCAGCCAAGGTCTGGTCGAGTGGCCTCCGACTCCGAGGCCGCTCTCGAGGTCAATCGAATAATTCTGAATATCGCACAACCCTTTTTTCCGTCCAGTGAGAAAGAAAAGAAGTGATCTCCAAACAGATTCATTCGAGCTTGAAGTGGAAAAAAGACTTGAAGCAGCAGAGAACTTTTGCTGCCAGCGAACGTGGCAAAAAAAGCTGTCTTTTCTTCCCAAAATTCTGTCAAACAGCAGTTTTCTTTTCTCTCTCAAGTGATTTGCACGAGTGAATGGAGAAGAAGAATGGACGGCGAGGAGAGGTGGGAAAAAAAAGTTGCCGCCATCTTTTTTAAAAGACACCTCAAAGTAAATAACTTTTTTGTTGTTTTCTCCTCAATATTCAGCCTTTTTGTCGAACAAAGAGGCTCCGCCAGAAGTGATCGATAATATTTTTAATCCCCGGAGAAGCCAGAGAAGAAAAGAGGGAGACAACATTGGCAGTGGGGTGCACAGACAGACAGACAGACAGACAAACACACAAACAGGACGCTTCGGGGGCTTCTTTTGGGGCTTGTTTGGATCGCTAATTGATGCTTCTTCTTTTGGGTCACCCTGTCAATGTTGGACTCATCTGCAGCCGTGGAAAATTCGTGCTTTCAACCCAACGTTCAATGGCTTTTCTTTGTCCAATTGTGCGTGCGCAAATGATTTCGAAGGCGCACGCGTCGTCGCCGTCGTCGTCGCCGTCGTCGTCGCCGTCGTCGTCGCCGTCGCCACCACCGTCGTCGTCGCCGTCGCCACCACCGTCGTCGTCGCCGCCGTCGCCGTCCGCATACAAAAATGGGGCAGTTTGGGGGAGGAGGGAGAGAACCTGTCAAGAGGTAACAAAATGGGAACTCATACATGCCGGGACAACAGCTGCAGTGGGGAAAGTTACCCCTCTTTCAGTGGAGGATTAAGCAAATAGAGATAGATCCCTCATCGTCTCCCCCTCCAGAATTTTCGCATTACCCCCCCTTTCCTTTCACCGTCATGATGAAGGGAGTGTCATTTTACATCCCAAAGCTTTCAATTTCCTCATAAAGGACGCTCTTCTCTCCAGCTGAGGCTGGCCGAGGCCGCGGCTGAGGCCGAGGCCGAGGCCGCGCTTCCTATCACTCACGTCGAGGCTTCCCCATTTGGGAGGAGGGGGGGGGAGGCAAAAAAGGAACTTTTTTCCCCCTTCTCCTCCCAAGATCACATTTAAGTTAAGAGTTATCACGACTCTGGCGAGTGACGAAAAGAAGAGCCATCATTGCTTCATCGAGGCCAATTTCCACATAGGTGCGAGAGCCATAAAGAAGTTTTCTGGAAAACGTCCATTTTGGTCGCACTCGGGCAGACAAAGGCTGGAGCCGGAGTGACAAACCGTTCTTGGGAGAGAAGCACTCAAGTTGTCTGGTCGAGCAGTCCCGGCTGGCTCGTCCAAGCAGCCCAGGCAGGCTGGACCTCTTTGTCTGGTCGAGTCCTGGTCATCCCTTTTCTCCACCCTTGATGAATAAATTGCTCTGTGCGGGCAGCCCCCCAAATCCTCGACAATTGGGTGAAAATTGGCACGCCAATGACTCTCTGTCAGCCCTAAGTCGGTGCCAAATGCCAAATATGGGGTGGAGGCGATTGCCATGATTGACAGCCGGCAGATGTCGCCGACGACTTAAGCCGCGTCCAGCGACGTGGCCGCAGCCGCCACCCCGACGGCGTCAGAGCCGACGCATGTGTAGAAACAGCGGATCAGAGAAACCTTGCAAGTTGGCGTTAATCTGGCACTTTTTGTTGTCGTTTGGCCCGTGTGAGGCGGACTTTTCCTCGGGTCTCCCCCACCCTGACCAGCCAAAAATTGCTTGAGTGATGACCTTTATAAGGCTTCCCTCATTGACCCTTTTTTTCAGCCATAAAAAGATGCGTATGTTAACAAGACAAAAAAGTGCCGAAAATTGACTCAGTTGGAGCCTTTGCCTTGTCCCACTTCGACAAATGCGGCTGCTGCGAACTCAATTTAGCGAGCAGGCCAAAAAAAAATATGGGAAATGCTCTATGGACCGGGGTTCATCAACAACAGTGGCGAGCCGAGGTTTTTTTTGCAACTGACTCATTTGTTTTGATAAGTTTTTTGCGAACTGAAAACTCCTGCGAAAAGAGGAGGGAGAGAAACACGAAATCAGTGTTGCGTCTGTTCTAGGCTGGCCTAGAAAGTTTTGAACTGGCGCAAAAAAAAATTTGGCTCTATTAAATGCAGTCAAGGGTCTTGAGTGATGCCTCAGTAAAGCTGTCACTTTGTGCCAATAATTGGAACGACGAAATTGGGCATTTCTCCCTCCCTCTTTTTTGTCCGACTGTCCTGAATTTATCTCGACATTCTGACTGCCCTTCAGATTCAGGCAACTCTCGGACGTGCACAAAAAGTCACCATCCTACGAGCAAACTTTGTGCAGTCTTGCACTCGACAGTTTCCACGTGTAAGCATCTGAAGCATTTCGAGCTTCTAAGCTCCAATTTCATAATTTTGAAGCTCCTACACTCCAATGTCACGAGTTTGAAGCTCCTAAGCTCCAATGTCACGAGTTTGAAGCTCCTAAGCTCCAATCTCATGAGTTTGAAGCTCCTACACTCCAATCTCATGAGTTTGAAGCTCCTAAGCTCTAACCTCATGAGTTTGAAGCTCCTACACTCCAATGTCACGAGTTTGAAGCTCCTAAGCTCCAATCTCACGAGTGTGAAGCTCCTAAGCTCCAATCTCATGAGTTTGAAGCTCCTAAGCTCCAATCTCATGAGTTTGAAGCTCCTACACTCCAATGTCACGAGTGTGAAGCTCCTAAGCTCCAATCTCATGAGTTTGAAGCTCCTACACTCCAATCTCACGAGTTTGAAGCTCCTAAGCTCCAATCTCATGAGTTTGAAGCTCCTAAGCTCCAATCTCACGAGTGTGAAGCTCCTAAGCTCCAATCTCATGAGTTTGAAGCTCCTAAGCTCCAATCTCACGAGTGTGAAGCTCCTAAGCTCCAATCTCATGAGTTTGAAGCTCCTACACTCCAATCTCACGAGTTTGAAGCTCCTAAGCTCCAATCTCATGAGTTTGAAGCTCGGAGCTCCCAAGCTCGGAGCTTCCGAACTCTAATTTCCTAGCTGGAAGCTCGTAGGCTTGAATCCTCAATGGTCGGCGATCTTTCCGGCTTGCTCGAAGAGTTAAGTAGGAATTTATCGCTTTTCAACAACATTTTTAACCCCTTTTAGTCATGCCCCAAATTTCCTCCCAGGAGGAGCCCACCTGGTGATGAACCCAGAGTGGACGAAAACATTTTTTTTTCTTTTTGGGGGTTGAGGGGGGTAGATAGAATATTCAAATGAGACTTCACATTCCTCTCAGGGTCCCGCAGACAGCCCAAAAGTTGTACTGAACAATGCTTTTAATTATTCTTATCCCAGATACTTTTTTTGCCTTCCAAAGCCTTTTTTTGCGGACGAACTTTTATCTGGGGATCGAAGGCAGCGTAAAAAAGAGCACTTTTGGGCATGCGTCACATATGACAAAGCTCTACATCAATAGAGCCATTCCAGCTCTACCAGACAGTGGACGCCGCTTCAGCAGGCGAGTCCCCTGCGGCGGCGCGGCCAGAGGCGGGCGCTGAGTCCGGTGCCGCTGTACGCGGAGTCCACTGTGAAGTAGAAGCCCCCGTTTTTGTCTGGTCGAGTCAAGGTAGAGAAATGTGATCAGATCGGAAAGAAACTGGTCAAACTTGAAGCTCTCTTTACAGTGGTCGTTCAGAAAGCTTGGCAATGTTGCGAGCCAGTGACATTCCGAGTCTGGCCCGAACATCTCCCTCGATGCAGGCTCAAATGGCAATGGGTCGAGCTGCGTCAAAGCTGCCTAAGAAAAGCACTTTGAGCTGTTTGTTTTTCTCCAAGCCGGCCCGTGCACATCCCCATGAGGAAGTATCCTGGAAGGAGAAGTTGACGTGTGCAGATCTGCTTGACGCTCCCGGTAGAAGCAATGGGAGAAATTACAATTCATTAACATGATGAGAGAGAGAGAGAAAGATTTCCTGAGCCAACAGAATCTTTGGTTGTTTTCCTCCCTCCTCAGGGTTTTTTTGTGCGTGTCTGTGTCAAGGGAGGCGAAGAAGAAGGGGTTGTCCGACCTCGCTCACTCCAAGAAAGAAACAAAGGGTTTTGGGGGGAAGAAAAGAAAAAAGAAACAATGTGCATAGAGCGAGTCTGGAGCAGAGCAATAGAGGTGGGTCCGACCTGCTGCTGAGATGAGGAGCTCAACAGCTTTTATGAGTAATTTCCAGCTTTTTTGGAACTGCTCATGAGCTAATCCCGAGTCAGCTTGTGGTCTGGGACTGAGTGACGTTTTTTCTCCACTCTCACTGGTCAGCCACCCTGCACCCTGCGTGCAGACTAGAAGCTCTCTCCATGGCAGATCACGGCTACATTGTGTCTGCCACCGGGGAAGATGTGGATGACAGTGCTCAAGTGTCCAACCTCCAGACTGCTTCACTCAGGACAGGCCCAGCGAGGATGTGAGCCCAACTGTGCAGTGTCTTGACCAAGATCTGCAACTATCGGACCAGGTGCAGTGAGCCCGGCATCGCCGTGAAGTGCAGCATCTTCTTCTACCAGGGGTCCAACACTCGTCAACGGTTCTTCCAGACAGGCTCCTCCAGCAGCAGGGCGCCAATGGACCATCCAGGTTCAGTCGGGCAATGCACCCTTGGGCGAAGAGTTACCTACCCCTGGTCCCATGTCCATGGCTGAATACACTGGCTTCCGTGAGTTTGTCTCATCTGCCACCGAGGAAGGATATATCTTCCGCTCTCCAGCCGCAGTCGCTGGAGGAAATGGAGGTCCAGCTTATGGAGGACCTGGCTAAGTCTCCTTAGGTGAGCATCACTGCAGATGCTTGAACTTCAGACTCCACATCTGGCTGTGGCCATCCTCATGGAGCCACAGTTATAGAGTACTGCATTTACACACCCTTGAGCATATCCTACAAGACCTTGAGGAGGTGGTTCCCGAGAACCAAGCAGTTCATGGACTTCCCCAACATTAGTTGTCCAAGGAGAAGGTAGGAATTCCTTTGATGCAGCGGTGGAAGCTAAGAACAAGGATGCTGAGATGTCAAAGGGTCTGACCATGATCTTGCGCTGCTCCTCTTGCTCAATACCTCTTGTGGATCTTGACCAGGAAGACTCAAGGACCAGCATTGTAGGCGGAACTGTTCTGTCTGCCCCTCTATTGATCCTGGCACTTCAGTGGGGAGTGAGCATGTTCCTTTTTTTTTCTTTTTTCTGCTGCAGCAAATGTGATAAATGAGATACATTCTTGTCTGACTGATGAAAATGCAAAAATGCTAATATGTCTGCATGGAAACTTGTAAGTACATATGGTTGTGGTAACGACTTTATGGCCTGTCAAGCTATTCCTGTTTTAACTTCTAGCCAATCTTGAGGAAACCACCGTCAAATCATGCCATAACAAAATATTTCACTGACGTTTTGAAGGAAATAAGCTCCTCAATTGATGCTCACCCATTTACAGCGTATGTAGGAAATTTATCATGCTGTGACAATATGTTTTCCTCGGCCATTGTGGCCACTCGAAACCCTGATTTCAGGCTTGAAATGAGTTTTGAGCACGAAAACCCACCTCTACAGAGCAATACCTCGCAGTGCAGAGCAGTGCAGAGCAGTGCAGGGCAGTGCTGGGCAGTGCAGTGCAGGGCAGTGTAGAGATTGACGGGGAGCGAAGAGGAAGAAAAGAGTTGCATTTGGTGTCTGGCCTCCGCCCCCCTAATGGCCACCCTGAGGTAGGGGAAAGACACGGTTGCAAGAGCAAAGCTGAAAAAGTCCAAGGTGAAAATGTGGAAAATCAGGTCGTGCAACTTCAGTTTGGATGATGTTTTTGAAAAGTGCGCCGAGAATGAGACAAGAGAGATGAGTGAAAATTCAAGGTGAAGACGCCAAAAAAATTTGGTAGTAAAAGTTCAGTTTCGAGGAATTTTTGGAAACTGCACAGAGCGAGGAAAGAAGAGATTAGTGGACTTTTCCTCCACTGTTATTTCTTGTGTGGAGCGAGAGAAAAAATAAAAGTTTTATTTTCTTTCTTTGCCACTGTGATTTTTCCCACTGTCCTAATTTAGGTCCCTCCTCCTCCTTTTGTGCCCGGACTTTATTGCCGGTAAAGACTTTTGAACGTACAGAAGCGGACAAACGGACAGACAGACAAACAGACAGACAGACAGAATAACAAGGCATGAATTATGACGTCGAGTCCAGGTAATCACTGACTCAATAGCAGAAGGAATGAAGCTGTGGAGCAAACAACACCCAACACTGGTAGCCAAAGAGCTACAAATGGCACCATTTTGCATTCCCTCAAACTCGTCCAACGTGATTTTGCACAGAAAAATCCGTGCATTTCGTGGTGCTGAGCAAAAAAAAAAAAACTTGAACGAAAAAAAAAAGACTTAATTTGAGCATTTTGTTCGCGTCCATAAAAGTGTGAATACGAAATGAGGCGGCTTCCATAGGCGCTCCTACAGTGGCCTCCGCTTAACAGTTGCTCCACTTAGACGCCCACTGTACCCACTCTTTGTGGAGGCGGATTTTTACTCACCAACGTCCACAATGAGGTGGCGAAAATTTTGTCTTCTTCCGTACAATTTTGAGTCTGTTAGGTCTTTTTCTTTGCTTTTTCACCTTTCATTCCCAGGTGAATGCATTATATCTCTCCATCCTTATCATGACTTAAGGGGAACTGTAATAACTTTTTTCTAACGGTTTTCGCCTAAAATTCCGACGTGCAGTGATTATCCACGCACCCAAACACGCTGAAAGCAAGTCGGACAGACGGACAGACAGACTGACAGACACGCAGTAATTTCCGTTGTGTGAATTTGATCCATTCGTTCTGCTCCTTCCCGCCCGCGCACTCTGAGGTGAGCTCGACGACCACTTGGTTCGCCTGCTCCTGGCTGCGTCTGAATGGTGTCTCCCATCTCCTTGGCAAGCCAGAACCGCAACTCTTTTATTGCAGCGTCAGCGCAGTGAGTTGGGTGTCCGCGCTCAAGCCGGCGGACGTGGACAAGTTGGAGGAGGCCCCTGAGGCTGCTCCAGTCACGCTCGGGTGGCCGCAGCCGGCCAAGATGTTTGTTTGCCTCCAGATTCCAGGTGAATGAGCAGAAAAAAATGCTGTTTCTGTCTGTCTCCCCCTTCTCAATCAGTCATGGTCCCCCCCCAGCAGGGGTGAATTAGCTCGAGACATATTGCTCGGCCACTTTGCCCCCCCCTTCCGCCAGATGCTCTTCCCTGATGCTTATCTGGCAAATAACTTCAAGCACACCCTCGGAGACGGGTTAATCAAAAATTTGGGGAGTGGAAAAAGGGGTGAGGTGATAAAGATGGGTGCTGCCCAAAAGCTGTGGCTGCTGCTGTGGCTGCTGCTGTGGCTGCTGCTGTGGCTGCTGCTGCCCATCATGACACATGCAACAGGGTGGGGGAGGCGAAAGCCGGAGAGCAGCAAATGCTGACCAGGAGGAAGAGGCCAAGAAAAAGATCTTTCAAACTTCTTTGAAGCCGCCAAGATCGATCCCAACGAATAATCTTCCAATAAAACGCTTCCCAGACCAAAAAGATTCATTCAACAACTCCTCCTAACCTTTTTTCTTTTCTTTTTGGCTTTCCGTGTACTACGCGGGGAGGGCCATAATCTGGACGGCGGCGGCGGCGGTGACGCCGACGCCGACGCCGACGACGTCGACTTTACAGCCTCCACCAGATTTTCACACTTTCCAGTACGGATGGATGGGGGTAAAAAAGTGGGGGGAAACGACTCGTCTCCATCGCTTGGGGTCGACCCCGAGTCGTGCACCGGACGGAGACTCCGGCGGCCTCTGCCCGGGCGGCCGTTCTCTCTGGAGGCCTCCGGGTGCGTCCCGGTCCTGACCTCTGGTCAGGTGTTGTTCACCGGGTCTTTTTTCTTCTTCCTTGTTTGCACAGAGGAAGAATGAGCAACTTGATCGGACAAAAATCCTGGCTGAGGAGGCTTTTTGGGGGGTGATTTCGACAAGAGAAAGGGAGAGATTTATTGGGGGGGCTGTGGACAACACAAAAGGAGGGACAGAAACAGTAGAAAGCGCAGCTCCGGCAGCTCCAGCAGCTCCAGCAGGGGCAAGAACGCCAACAACGGGACCATCGTGGAGCAGAACAGAGGGGGGGAGAACTGCGCTCGCATGAAATATGCGAAACGTCTGCCAGAGAACCACAATGGGGACGTAATGAAAAAAAGAGGGGCGGTAGCATAAAAGCAGATGGACCCTATTCTACCCCTTTCTCTGGATTAATAATTATATTCAGGCTGAATTTATCCCCACTTTTGCTATTGTCCATTTTGAGCTATGCAAAAAACATCCCTGCCAAAAGGGAAGAAACCACGTCTGGCACATAGTCGGACATATTCAGCCAGGCAGAGATAACAACAAACGCCCCCCTGGTAACTAACAGAGTGCTTGAAAATGGGTAGATGGATGGGGAGGGAAGGAGGGAGGGAGGTTTGGGGCGTGCGCGTCTTCTTGGGCCGAGGTCACAATGTGGAAGTCGCTCAGAATGCGTGTAAATGCGGCTTTCCCCACTCGTGCTGTTAACAATGGGCTCGGACACAAACCTTGGGGGGCTGAAGAGTCACCCTGTGACACCTTCTTCTTTGCTCCAGGGTAACGCAGCCTTAAGCCAAACCAGAACGGGCCAATTGCTCTGTCCAAGAGACGCCCCTGTTTCACCCACCCCCGGTACAGGGTGCACCAAATTTGTCAGCAAAATGTCGCCGCCTCCCACTTTTTTTTTTCAACCTCTCCGCTGTAAAAATGCATTGCCGATTTTTTTTATTCGGCGGCCCCAACTGAGAACTCAGTTTTAGGGGGCAGTAAAGATTCTGACCTCTATGAGAGTCTGGACGACGACGACGACGACGACGACGATGTAAAACTGAAAATGATCAAGTTTTTCCGGTCTCTCCAGGATGATCTTTATGGGCAAACTTGTGCTGTTGCAACCGTATAAATCTGTGTTTTTATGAGTTGATCGACAAGAGCTGCTGCTGCTTCTCTCCATATACGTATGGAGCCGGCCATGTTCTGTCCAAGCAAAACTGCCTCCACTGAGTCTTCTTCACCTGGACCCAAAGTGCAACCCACGCTCAATATGTGAATTATGGGCATGCAACTTGCCCAAAACCCTGCCATTCGGGAGAAAACAGACTTGGGCGTCTCTTTTCTTAATTTCTTTTTACTTGGCAAACTCCTTCACGCCTTAATTTCCCCCACTTAAACTCATTTCTGGCGAGTAAAGAAGTGGGTGCGCAAACACACAATGTCTGTCCTGGAAACTTTTTGCATTGTGGCATTACTTTACGGTCAATTGGTGGCTGTAAAAAAGTACAGAAGGACTCCGCTTACAGTGACACCGGATATAGTGACCCCCTGGTTATTGTGACACATGCGAGGACATGATGGGACACTTGCAACAGTGGGCTCCGCTTATACCCACTCACCAGCTGGCAGTCTGTGTAACACTCTGCTTATGGTGACACTCTCTGCTTCTAGTGACCCTCTCTGCTTCTAGTGACCCTCTGCTTCTAGTGACACTCCCTGCTTATAGTGACACTCTCTGCTTATAGTGACACTCTGCTCATAGTGACACTCTGCTTCTAGTGACACTCCCTGCTTCTAGTGACACTCTCTGCTTATAGTGACACTCTGCTCATAGGGACCCTCTCTGCTTATAATGACACTCTGCTTCTAGTGACACTGCTTATAGTGACACTCTGCTCATAGTGATACTCAGCTTCAAGTGACACTCAGCATATTGTGACGCTCTGCATACACTGACATTCCACTAATAGTGCCACTCTGCTTCAAGTGGCACTCTGCTTATCATGACCCTAGGTAAACACTGGCACTCCGGATAGAGTGACAGTTCTGGCTTTGGCAGAACGGTCTTGAACAGTCAGAAAGTCTTCATTTTTTTGTGTGTGCACTGCCAGAAAGGTTTTTCTCGACACACGCAGAATGTTAAGGAGACTCACAGCTTTCAACAGAGTTCATAATCCGACCGTTTGTTTGCTCGATTAAAATTCAAGCCTCGCGCAATTTTTGTGACTCCATCACGAGAAAAAAAGCCAATAAATTAGGGCCCTTTGATAGGGCCTCCGACGACGGCGCCATCACCGCCACTTGTGAGTAGTTGTCCGGCAGCAGCAGCGGGTCCAAAAGTGCGCATTTCGCGTGCTGACTGAATGCTAAAACGCTGCCCAAACTCCAGTAACACCCACCAATGGACAAATTTGAGATTGGAAAGAGCAAAAAAAGAGTCTGGAGGAGTGCACAAGAAGCCCAAGAAACAGAAGCTTCCTCCAATCATCTTTGAGCTCCTCCCAGGACTTCATGACATTTGGCCAAAATCGCTTTGTCTCTTATCCTCTTTTTTTTTTTCGCTCTTGTTGCCTTTTTTTTCGCGAGGATTGAAGACTCCCCATATTTCTTGTTGTCGTTGAGCGCCTCAGAAAGGGTCTGTTAAAAGAAGGTGCCCAATTCAAGGTTAAGCAACCCATTCCCAACCAGGGGATAATCACATTTTTCACGCCCAGTTATCCATATCATCACTCAGCGGCCCAAAAAAGAGCCCCCATTTTGTGTTCAGGATCCAGACATCTCGGATTGACACATTTTTTCTCTCTCTCCACTGCCCTGTTCTGTTTTTCGGTGTGGTCTCACGTGTCAAGTGTTGTTGGGCCTCCCCAGATACAGCCCAAGAAGATTTATGGCGTCGATGGGGCCAGAGATATCTGAAGTGGTTTCAATCGAAACTCCCCAAAGGATGCGCACATAATACCGAAACTGTCGGTCCAAAGGCAGAAAAAATATGCAGCGAAGCCGTGCAAATTTTTTCAATGGCTTGTGGAGAAGTCAGTTAGTTAAGTTGGCCTGTGCAAAAAAAAAAAAATGCTCACTGCGGACCACACACAACAATCACATTATTCATGCGCATCAAGTGCTGTTGAGACAAGCTGTTAGTGGGCAACAAGTGGTAGCTGGAGCTCCAGAACCCGGCCCTGATGGTCCCTGTTATGGCTCGACATTGCTGACTCTAATGCTATGCAGGAGAGAAGGAGTTGGGCATGAAGAGCTGGATCTCTGGCCTGAGCTGGTTCAGCTGAGGCAGCACAATTTATAGAGGCCACAAGACAACAACATCCTCATTCTCATTGGCACTGCTCAACCAGACAGTGGAAGCCGGTGCAGTGCGGTGACTGTGGAGGCTCCTCCACCCCTGCTCCGGTCCTCGTCCGGCCGAGTCGCCTCCAATAATACAAGTTCCATTAGCATTATCATATAGATCGGGCCAGAAGTCGGTGTTGGATCCTCCCTCCACTTGACAGAGAACTGGACGAAATTCTCTGAAGTGAGACTTTCTGCATAAATTTTCACCCTCCTCCCTCCTGAAACCTGGCGGGGATGGAGATGTCGTGAGGCGGTGGCAACCCTGCTCTCCCCTCTCTCACCAATGGGTGGAGACGTGGAGATGTCGCGAGGCGGTGGCAACCCTGCTCACCCATCTTTTATGCATGGGTGTTATGAAGACCCCCACAGCCGCTTATTGGGCGCATAAAACGCCCGAATATGGACCCGTGGAGTTGGTTGAGGTCATGTCTTGATTGCCACTCTATTCAAGAACTACTGCGCATAAAAGTGTTCTCTCTGTCCTCCGTCCACATGATTGAGAGTGACACAAAACATGTCACCATCATTCAACTTTTAAGGGTCAGTGACATCGATGGGCCCAGCCGAGCCAGCCACAGGAGACTCACGAAGGAAGCTTTTTTGCCAGGCTATTTAAGAAAATGAGGTCGAATTGGAATATGTGAGCCAGAGCTCCAACTTAGTCAAGTGCGGGCGAGGCCATTGCGGCCTCGGCCCCACCCACAGCCTCAACCGCAGCCTCCCTCGCCCTCACTCACTCGTGTCTGCTAATAACAAAACGCAAAAAAGTAGGGGTGGGCACAAAAAAAACTCCTTGGCGTTGCTGTCGCTTGAGCTCTGCCTGGCGTGAGTAACTCGATCTTAAAAGCTCTGGCTGGGCTGCTAATGGCAGATTTCGATCAAAATTTTCTCGTCGAGTTTTCGACTGACTTTTGATTCATTTCACACCAGTGGGAGTCAAGAAGTGGGTCACACTTTTCGTACTCTACCAGACTTTTCTGCTAGTGTGTGTAAGAAAGAAAAAAAGAAAAGAGTTACTTTATCTGCAAAGCCAGATCTGATATGTCTCTTTAGTGTTTGCGCCTGAGCAGTTTCCACCAGTGGACGTCGGAAATTTAGGAGAAAACCTTAAACTTAATAGTAACAAGGAATTGAAGAAACCCTCATCTAAGAGGGGGTTTTTCTTCGGCCAAACCTCTCGACTCTCCTAAAATTCGGGTGAGGACGACGGAGAACCAACCCTGCCTCTTCCTCCTGGCCACGCGTGGCTCTCGTCGCCCTCCACCTGCCTGAGGCCCGACCCGTACGCCGGGATGGTCTTGGTCCACCTGATCACCAACGTGGAAGCTGCCAAGGCATGAAACTGCGACGAAGTTGGTCATGCAAACGGAGTGGACACGAATAAGGAAACAAAAACATATAATACATTGAGAACAACAGAGTTGGACGGACTTGTTCAAGATCGCCAAAGCTGACGGCGTCGGCGTCGGAGTTTGTGGGGGAATTAATGAAAAATCGGCGATTCTGTCATTCACCTGAGAACCTTGAGACGTCCAGAATTAATTTCAGATTGGGCCTCCCCTCGAGGCATTCGCGGGCCTATTTTGAGTCTAGAGACTTTGCTCTTTAGAGGAGAAAAAAAAAACTTACCCTTCTCCCTCGTAGATTAATCTTTCCTGTGGGGATAGTTTGGCAAATGCAGTCACGCTTGGCTCTTAAGCAACAGATGCTAAAACATCTTGAATGATGGCGTTCAACGGACGAGGATAAGGAGATTACGACGAGGAGAGGAAAAAAACACTCTAGTATTCATAGTGTGGCTTTTCTCTCGCCCTCAACGCGCGCAGTTCATAGATATGCAAAATAAGGATGTTGCCACTTGCAAAGGGTTCTTCTCCCATCAGTACAATGGCATAAAACGTCGACAGATTAGTTTGAATGCACTGGAATTTGAGTCTCCCCCCCCCCAACAGCGGCAGCAGCTACAACAACAACAACAGCACGGGCAAGGGCGTGCATACAAAGGAGAGCAGCAGCATCCACGAGGCACGCACAAACAGCTTGTATCCGCGGACAACGTGAGCAAGTTCTCATGTGGCGATTCAACGACGTTTCCGTGTACAACAACAACGGGAATTCTTCTCTCAAATGTCCGGTGCTTTTCTTTCACCCTCGCCCAGGGTGGTCGCAACCACCGGGTCAATCGGGTCCGTCCCTGGGTAAGCTGCTTCCCCACAGGAGCGCACAGCTCTGGGCATCAGAAAAGCCAAAGTATGACTCGAGTCTATGCAGAACATTATGACTCGAGTCAAACCTGACTCACATTTGAATTTATTCAGCACCAACAAAATAGCGCTTGCCACTTCTGGACACGAGTCAGTCACACTCGGCTCGAGTCTTAGTTTGTCCTGACAAAACTCGTATTCGACTTGACCTGACTCACTCCAGCACTAACAAATGCTGACGTAAAATTGGCCACGACTTATTTGTGGCTTATTATAAGCGGTCTGGGTCAGTGGACGTAGGTTGAAGTCGTTACACAGTCATTATCCGCTTACAGTCGTCAAGATGCACGTGAAGCTATAAATTTTATTTCACTTTAAAGTCACCACATTGCCGTCATAATAAGGATAGGAGGAGACTGGCAGCTACTGAACGCGTAGAACCAGAGTGTTGAGAGCTGAAACTTTGTCGCAGACGAGGATCTGGATGCAGGCGTTGGTGGAGCATTGACTCCAGAGAGGCAGCGTCACGTCCGTGCCGGGTCACTGTGCCCTCAGCGGTCACGCGGGGCTCAGGTTGACGTCGTTGCTCTTCTCCTCGTGTCAAACGTTGATGGATCTTGATGAAAGTGGCGCCGAACGACAGCTCAATGATTCAGCTTTCAAATTAGTGGGGAATTTGAATGCACCAGCAGCAGCCTCACCCAGAATGGCCACTGGAGCCCGGACAAAAGTTGAAATCGGGTACCACAAAAGTCTTTTTTGGGGGGCTACAAAAAGTGACAAAAAAGTTCTTTAAGGGGCAGAAAAAGCTTCGAGGAATTAAGGGATGATAATGAAGGCTGACAGACACCAGTTATGGAAATATTTTCCTCTCATTGAGCATCAGTTGACGGAACTTTATACAGTTTTTAAGCTCTATTAATCGCCTCGAGCCCGGGTCACTAATTCTGTGCATGCCCAAGGTGCGACTTTGGACCGGTTCACTACAATTGTTAGGGAAATGTGAGTCGCCGGGTGAGCAACGCCTTAAAACACAGGAAATTAATCTTTTGATGCCTCTTCTCATGTTTCCGCCGCCGGAAGTGATGGCTGCTTTTAAGGGGAGTCCACGACGTGCATACGTTGTACACTCACTCACAAGTCCAGGGAGGACTTCAAGTACTGAGGACTCAAGGTTGCACTGTGGTGCAAAGGCCAAGTACACTTGGACAGTGTGAGAAACGTTGACGAGGGCGCGCACAAAAAGCAACACATTGTCAGTTTATTAATTCTCTGACTCACCTCTTTTGCTGCTCACAACACTCGACTGTCGAGTGGATGCTGTGATCGAGGACTGCACTGATCAAGTACTTATTCGTGCTGCTGTTCCTCAAACTGCGTTGGACAAAGTGCGGATGGCAACACTTTCGAGTGCGATCTTTGCTTCCTCCAGCATCTGCGACAGCCCCTGGATAATTAGAGGTGACTAATGATACCTATTAGTAATGATGCTTCTAATTGAGCTTTGAGATGATCTCCCGATGAGCTGAACTTTCTCACCGCTTGGCCAAATGATGCTGGCTGTTGACATTTCACCCTTCTGCTCCAGTAGGAGGCACTTTTGCACCATCAACTCCTTCCACACAATCCTGGCATCACGACCAAGCCAATCTTTTGAGGGGGAGGAAGGCCTCTCTATCAGATAAGGATTATGGAAATGTTAATGGTCTCTGCGTCGCCCTTCGGCTGCGAGGGCCGGAACGCGGACTCCGCGCCCGCCCTCACACACGCGTGCGTGCCCGGAGCGGAAAAAGATTGAGACGAACGACACAAAGAAGCTCCTGCAGAAGCTTCGTGATTCCTATCTTTATCGGCGTGAACTCAGCTTCTGGGGATGATTTTTTGTTCCTTTCCTTTTTGCAAGCTGTAAAGTGTGTTTATGAATACAACGTTCGCTCTCCTTCGTGACAAAGAGAGAGCAGAGAGAGTCTTATCCGGGGCGGGCAGAGTTGCCAGAGAAAAAATGGGGTGCCAAAAGGGTGCCAGACTCACCAAACGCCCTGCTCTCCAAAGTGGGCACCGACTAGGGCTCCCAGACGCCAAGGTGGAGTTTCAGGAAAAATGCCAGTTGTGCCAGAATTGCCTTTCAAACGTGCCAGTTGGCAACACCGATCCAGAAGCAATATTTACGTCCCACACAAGTGTCTGTGACACTTTAAAGCGTGCCAACGTCTCTTAGGCTCATTAATTCTCCCTCCGCACGGAACGTTTTAATTAGTGTGGGCCTTCCCAGGCCCAGGTGGGCCCATCCGCGAGATGAGCACGAGCGAGCAGACAAAAGTGTATCATCAGTTGCGGTGAGGGAAAAAAAAGAGTCACGATGTTTGCACTGGTAAAATAACTCTATGCAAACGGACGTTGCTGCTCTCAGATTCTGGCCACTTTAGTGGTTCAGCTCCAAAAGTGCATTTTCGAGCAAGATTCGGTTGAATAAAAACAAGAAATAAAACGAAAATAAACGCTGCGTGTAAAAACGGTCCCCGAGCTTGTGCAATCCAATGCTGGCAGCAAAGAAAAGGTGCTTTATGGTCTGAATTCCCCAGCATTTTTCTGCCAAAAATGTCTCCAGCAGAGCCCGAAGGAATAAGAGTGAGATAAAGGGGACCTCAACAGTGGAAAATTGATTCAGTGCATGCATTTTCTTTCCTTTTCTTCCTCTTCACGTTGTTTTGACGAGCTCAGGCGGGGGGTGCATTGGTTCGGGGCCGAGGACACGGCCGGGGCCGCGGCCAGGGACAGGGGGATCCCGGTGGGGGTCGCGACGAGGTACAAAAATGCCATCGACTTTGCGGGGGAGGCAGGATGGGGAAGGCAGCGGAGGAATGCGCCAGAAATGTCTGTTTGTGCGATCCGTCAGAAGGGTTTGTCCAAGCTGCAAATCACCGTGACTGCAAAGGTTGCTGATTAATCACGGAATCGTGATGATGCAACAACACGATAGATAAAGCTGCATCAGTGATTTGGCCATCCAGAGGATTGCCTTTATTTACACTTTTCGCAGCGTCTTTGTTATGTAAAACTGCTCTCCTGTCACCCGGGGCGGGGACCCGGACGGGAAGGAATTAATCTCTTTTTGCGCCTCGCCAGCCCCGGGCGAGGGATCCCGGCGTGAAGTGCGCAGGCACCCACGTCAGGACTTTTGGGCACCCCCCCCCCCCCAAAAAAAAAAAAGATGATGTTGTTGTTCAACTTCCTCTCTCCTACCCAAAAATGCTATCTTCGCGGTGGGGAGTTCATTTTTGAGCGGTGAGAGGAGCAAAGGGTGACTGGCAAAAGTATTGGGTGGCAATAAATCAACCTTGAAGCAGCTCTGGCACACAGAGCGTGTACGAGTTTCTGTGTGTGCGCGCGCTAGTGCAACGCGAGCGCGTGCGCTCCACTAAAGATCAAGCTGGCGCCTGTGAGACGCAACATGTTCATGCAACATGGAGACAAGCACGCGCCGAGCGTGCACTTGTGATTGGACGACCTTTACTCCTCAGCCTCCAGGAGTGCACGACCAAGTGCGGCCAGATGCGCGTCAGGGGACTGGTCTGCAATTGCGGTCGGGCTGAACGATGGTTGCGGCATCGGGTGAATCCGGCTCGGGGATGCTCAGCTGGGCCGAGTCCGAGGAGAGAGGGAAAAACCGGGTGGGGTTTTTTTTAATAGTGGTTTTGCGGGATCTGTACTCATGATGACCCCGACGACACGAGTACATTTTACACGTGACACAAACACATTCATAACTGGCAACTTTTCATGCATGTCGCACTTGTTTCCCTCCCGTGACCGCCAGAGTTGCCAAAAAGCACTCCAAGGAGTTCATATAACCATGAATGCCATCCAATATAGGATAGCATATACATGATGTTGAGCAGCCTGAAAAGAGCAGGAAACCCATCCTTGGGTGAGTTTTATAGACCAATCCTGCTCTATCGTTAGCGGACGCTCAAAGGTCACTTCCGTCAAAAAGGCCTTCTCGGCCGACCTCTTGTTCTTGGACGTCGTCTCGCTTTAAAGGCGGTGCGACGGCATCAAGTCTGAAAACCCACGAGTGCGTTGTTGTTTTGCTCGCTCTTGGACTTGTGTGAGAACCAGCGGGTGTGGGGCTCGGCCTCGTCCACGGCCAATTTCTTCAAGTGCAACAGCTTGGGAATGTTTTGGGTGGGAGCTGAGCAATGTGAGAAGGAGCTTCCTTCCTCTTGATCCAACGCTTCGCTGCCTTCTGTCGACTCTGAAACGCACAGTCGAATCTCTATTTAACGCATAATCTCCATGCTTCTTTTTTTCCTCCATGGAGCGTGTGTCATCGTAACGCAAAGTGATATATTTCTGAACGAAAGAGGCGCTATACGGCGATTCGACTGTACTGCATAGTGCAAGTCGTCTGGTGCTTTGTTGCGCATAAAAAGACTTGATCGCCCTGGAATTGCTGCAGGCGTGAGGGAATTTGTAATTGGTAGATCAGTTGATCGATCAACAGCTTTTGTGTGTGCAACCCCAAGCAAAGCAACTCCGGCGACTCCGCTGACCAAGAGAAAGAAGAATCGCGTAATTTATTCCCTTGATTCCCCACCGATATCTGGGCGAGGACGACGCTGGCTTCATCAGGGAGTCAACAGGAAATCCAATAATCTGGCTTTTCAATCGCGACTCGACTGCGCCTTCCACACCCCCGTCCCCTCCCCCACCCCCACCTCGCAGTTTGCGTTTTTACTCAACTCGAGTGATTTGTTTGTGTGTTCTGCCTGGGTAATCATCTTACCAGGGGTTGGCTTCTTGCGTCCAGTGGAGGAGAGCAAAGATTTCACAGTTGAACACGGTCGGAGCAAAGACTTAACCCTTAAGCACAGTCGAAGCAAAGACTTTACAATTAGGCACAGCTGAAGCCAAGACTTTATAATTAGGCACAGGCAAAGCAAAGACTTTACAATTAGGCTCAGGCAAAGCAAAGACTGTCCAGCACAGTCGAAGCAAAGACTTTACAATTAGGCACAGCTAAAGCCAAGACTTTACAATGAGGCACAGGCAAAGCAAAGACTTTACAATGAGGCTCAGGCAAAGCAAAGACTTTACAATTAGGCACAGCTAAAGCCAAGACGGTCAAGCACAGTCAAAGCAAAGATTTTACCAAGAGGCACAGTCGAAGCAAAGATTTTACCATGAGGCACAGTCTAAGCAAAGACTCTTAAACAAAGTCAAGGCAAAGATTCTTAAGCTTAGTCAAAGCATCGATTTTCGCGCATTATGAGCTTCTTTTTTCTCTACGCGCGCGCGCGCGTGTCGAGCCAGTGTGTTAATGCTCAGGACGACACACAGGTAGTGTTATCTTGTTCACATACTGGTTCCAACCCAAAATCCGGACAGGTTTAGTCCCAAAAGATTTAGGTGCTTCTGAAATTAGTGGGATGTTTAGCGAGAAAATATAATATCCACAGTGCGTTCTCACTTATCTTTACTACCATGGCTGTTTGAGTCGAAGCCTCAGCTCAGATAGGTTTTGCTTTAGACTGTGAGCAAATTTGTAAGCGATGTTGAGCGAGAGAGGAGGCAATTATTTAGCTCTTTTCCACCCCAACGACCACCTAACCTATGTGGAGGACGTAGTTTGAACCCCGAATTTATACACTCCTTGATTGAAACTCAGTAGGCGGTCGGTCTGCGGATGGCCAGCGCAGACAGCCGGTGGAACAATCTCTCTCCTCTGGCAGTGCAAGTGCTGTATGTATGTATGTATGTATGTGTGCATGTACAGATCTGGTTTGGAGATTGTTGTCGCTGTGGTCAAGGAGAGACCGGGCAGGTCAGGGCTGCCCCGACCCCAGCTGACTCGTCCTCGTGCGCGTACCCCACGTCGTCCATCCTGTCTCCACAGCATGGCAATTCTCCAAGTTCACGTGACGCGGTCCCTCGGGGCTTGCTTCACTCTTGTCGTCGTTCACCATGAACAACGTCTTCTTCCTTCCCACGTGCTCGACGGACACGGAAACGTGGCCGAGTGAGTAACGCAACCTCCTTAAGGACAACCTCGGCGTTCATGCAGATATACGTACGTTCTAAGCCTTTGATGTGTCAAGTGCGTCCAATGAGGCCAACCGTACTTTTTATTTTCTCTCCCCCCCCCCCCCCTTTTAAAGCTTGCTATTGCTGGCACTATGACTATTTTCCCTGAAAAATACTTCGTCGTAGTTAACACACACGCGCACGCACAAGTGCTCCGCGTGTCAGAGCAGTCCCGTGTGCCTGCAGCACAAGGGTGGGTGCGTGCGGTCGCATAAGGGGGCAGCATGACGGACAGGGCCTAAAATAATACGAAGCCAACGGTCAAAGTTGACGTAACTGAAGACAACGTACAAAGTGCAGACTCGTTCATACGTAATTCGCAACCTACGGCCAGAGCTTTTTGCATTCTCCTTCTTTATCGGCAACAGCTCGATGCTGCACGTACTCAGCTACGGTGACTTGGCCTGCCCCAACGTTGTATGATGATCACAAGGCGTGTGCGTTATAGCACTTCAATATTGACGTCATACAGCACTATCAGACAGTACGTGGAGTACATACGTACGTTGATGCACTTCCTGTGGGCGAGTGCTGAGAGGAGCGTTCGCGGGTCCCTCTGATGTCTCTTTTTTTCTGCTCTCGTGCTCAGGATTGTCTCACAGGTGTGTCGTAGTACGATATCATCATCTGCATGCGTTATCAGCTCTCACACATGTTGTTGAGTAGAAAACCCAGAATAAGTACGCGATATCGGATAAGTCAGCTCTCGCTATCTCTGGACGTGAGAAACCATGTTATAGACTAGTCCTCAATACCACAAGGCCTTACTGTGAGTATGAGGCAGTAAGGCCTACTGAGCCTACCAATTCAAGGCCAATTGGGCCCTCACCACAGTGCCCAAGGAGCAGTATTCAAAGCTCAGACGAGCCACGAAGAAAAAGAGAAGCCCAGCTGAGCTGAAAGCGCTATTGCAGCTAGCCAGCTAGGCCTTCTTGTGACAGACAGGAACCGTCTTCTCCTCCTCCTACTTCCGTCAGTGTACCTAAGAAAGTCCCCACGTACTATACGTACTCCTGGGGGAGGGCCGCCAAGGTCTTTCACTTTCGAAGGCCCTACATACGGCAGATAGTCCAGGTACCGTAGAAGCTCTCTTAAACCGTACGGACAAGAGTCTCAGTCGCTCTCTGCACTTTTCCCAGAAAATTCACTCGGAACGTGATCGGTATCTTGCGCAAGAGCTCGTACGTACTGTGCGTTATCGCTCCCATCGTCAACAGGATGTTGGGCATGCCCAATCCGTACATCAGCACGTCCTGAGCAGGGCCGAAGGGGGCAGCTCGACTAGAGCCAGCGAATGCAGACCACTACAACAGTGTTGCTCGCACCCGGACGATGACCGGAGCGACGCAGCGCAACGTGCAACCCATCACGAGAAACCAAGACTTGGGGCAGCAAACTCTGTTACGAGCGCGTCCTCGCCCTCACAGTCCTGGAGCGCGTCCTCGCGGGAACTCAGCGAGCGAGGAGAGGGGGGGCGAAGTCTGTCTGTTCGTTTGCTTCCCAGTTGTTATGCACCATCGTGCTGAGTGTCAGAGAAAGGAGCTTCATATGAAGTAGATGTGGTTTCTCAAGAGGCCGCAGTCTGGGGGCAGCTGCCACTGCCCAAAAGCACGACTACCTTGTCAAGCACAAAAATACAAAAGAGGGCAGAACTGCGGGTATCAACATTCCGGAGGGGGGCTCGTTCTTGGTGCAGATGCTGCTCATTGTACCTGTCGTGTCTGTCACCCCCCCCCTCCTGCGCTTACGCATAAGTCTCCGCAGGAACGTACGACGAGGCTGACTGCAACTGCGTAACAGAAGTAACATACGACAGGAGGATCGAGCTAGGCGAGGGCGAGGGGAGCTGGCGCACTAGCGCCCTCACGACACAGAGACGGGCATGGCAGTTGGCCAGCCTGGTCGGTTCCTCCCCCGTCGTCGTCGTCGTCGTCGTCGTCGTCGTCGTCGTCGTCGCCGCCGTCTCCCCGCTCTTCGTGCGCTTTGCGCTGCGCACGTACGTCAGCCAAGTGCAGATGTACTTAAGAGAGACGAGCAGGAACACAGCAGCCATCTGTAGGATTTGTACTTTCGCACGTCGTCGGTGGCCGTCGCCGCAGCCGCCGCCGCTGCGAGAGAGCGCAGCTCACTGACGAGAAGGCGCCGGTGACTGCAGTCACTCTCGCCCTACTCCTCCTTCTCGTGCTTTGGAGAATGCGTGAGTGCACGCACGTGTGCGTGCTGTATTTGTGCGTCGTGCGCAATTGGAGAAGATGTGTGCAAGCTCTCGGTCCGCTCGTACGACAAAATCGACACTGCAATGCAGCACCGGAGTGCAACAGTGATAAAAATGCAACAACAACATGCGCAAGAGGTCCGGGCACAGTAGGAGGAACGACGAGTAGCCCGTAAAAGTCGACGCAAATCGCTGGGAGGCAGCGCCAGGAGAGCCGCGCACGGGAGGAACTTCTGCTTCCTCTCGGGTCAGTGAAGTCTCCACCATGGCCGAAGACAATGACAATAACAGCAGCGGCGGAGGCGGCCTCGAGGAATTCCGGTACCCCATGTCGGTGTCCGAGCAGCGACGCACAAAGATCTGCCTAGTGTGCAAAGGCGAGGCAGAGACTTACCACCTCAACTACGGTGCCTCCGCCTGTCTCAGCTGTCGGGCCTTCTTCAGGCGGTCGATCCAGAAGGCACGCGAACCGCATTTCGCATGCAAGGGTCCAAACCCCGGGCGCTGCGAGGTGACGGTGAAGTCCCGGCGAAGGTGTCAGCGGTGTCGGTTCGAACTTTGTCTGCGAGCCGGTATGAGACCGGACTGCGTCCTCGACGAAGGCCAGAAGAAGCAGAGGTTCAGGAAGATGATCAGGAAGCAAAAGCGAGAAAAGATGAACAAGGACGCCGTCGCCGCAGCCGCAGCCGTTGCCGTAGCTGGCAGCGACATGGACAAACTAACCTTTCCAAAGAGAGGCAAGCCTGCTTCCTATAGGGGCTGCAACAAGCAGCAACAGTCGTCAGCCTCGACTTCTACTGTGAGTACAACGACAACTTCAAGCACGTCGAGCGGCAGCGAAGCTTCGCCAGGTGCTTCAAGCGCCTCCTATCACTTCTTCAACGGAGAGACTGGGCAAGCTCGTCAACATGAATATCAAACGGATAATAGCAATCTCCCAGAGCAGGAACAATTCCAACAGCAAGGCCACATGCAAGTACTGAAGCCGGTTTCACAGCTTTGGTTAGAGCAGCAGCAGGAACAACACGTGCCATTGTTTCAACACCACAGACCTCAGTACCCTGAGCGGTCATCGCCTCAACAACGCTTCCTCTACGACTACGACACCAGCGCTGTCAGGATCTCTGCTCCCACTGCCACTCATGTGCCACACCTCCAGACACTTTACCACCACAACCACACGAACCAAGAGACTGCAGTGAACGATTTACCCTGCGCATTTCCACGTTTGTCACAGGCTACGATCCCGGCCAAGTCAGCGAAGTCGTCGTCAGCCTCGTCAATCGACGTGATGCCACCGCCGCCGCCGCCGCCTCCAGTCCCAATGGACCGGGTGACGCTGATGAAAAATGCCGACACGGGTCGCATGCTGCCGGCTGCCGTGGTCATGGACCTCTCCTCAAGCAGGAAGCAGTCTTTGTTGACCTTGTGCGAGACGTTGTCTACCGAGTGCATGGCCGAGGCTGCCGAGAAGCCTAGGATGGAAGTCCAGGAGAACTTGGACAACCACCTTGAGGATTTCCAACTCGAAGCTGTCAAGGGTGACGAGCGAGAGAAGGCTGCAATGATGCAGGAACTGATGGAAAAAAGTCCCTACCTCAACTTCGACGAAGAATGCAGTCCGAAGAAAGACGGATTTCTGATTTCCTACAACAAGATTCTGAGCGGGTCCCAATTGAAGAAGAGAATGATGGCACAGCACCGACACCTCCATAGGTCCTGGGACCTGGCCTGCAAGAGGGTGCTGGCCCAAAGGGAGTCCATGCAAGGACTCGTGGCCTGCCACTTGGGCTACAAGTCCTTGAACAAGTCTTTGCTGCGCCAGAAGCTCGTCACCCTGGCAAGACTCTTCAGAGACTTTTCAGAGCAACAATCCGAGTTTCTGGAGTTGACCGGGTTGCAGAGACGCAACCTCCTGGTGACCGGGGCCCCCGTCGTTATCCAGTACTGCCTGGGGCGATATCTGGCTTCTGGGACTGCTCTGCAACAGCTCTCTTGGCTGCTGCCCGGCATCTTGGAGGGAAGGAGGCGGGAGAAGTTGCTCAAGCTTGATCTCCAACGTGTGGACTTCGACCTTCTCAATGAGTCCACAGGTATCTTTTCGGATCGGGCGGGCTGTGATCGTTATTTAGCCCTAAGCCAAGACATGGTAGAGGATGTAGACTTTGGCCACGAGGTCACACCTATGGTGGCTCTGGCCATACTGTTCAGGAGCATGCGGTCCGAGGAAGACATGGGAACATATAAACGTATAACCAAAGCCGAGGAAATGGTGGCGACCTTCATCGACTGGGCTAGCGAGACATACGGGACTCCTTGCTGGAAAAGGCTGGAAAAGGTCGTGCGGCATGCAGAGGCCATGTCAGATCACTTCGAGGCCAACGTAGACTGGGGGCAAAACTCCAGCGAAGACGGCGGCAACTACTACTACATCTGCGCCCTGAAGCACGAACTTTCCATGTCATTCACGGTCGAGGAAGATCTGTGGCTGCGCAGGCAGTCCGACCTCTTCACGGAGACCTTCCGCAGCATCTCCTACGGGGAAGAGATCTTGAGACAGGGTTTGATGTACAACCACGGCGTCCCACTGGACAAGAGCTTCGGCGACCGGATACTCCTCACCATGGCGGAGCGATTCCGCCGCATCATGCTCCAGCACGAGGAGTTCGCCGCCCTCTCTACACCCACTCAAATGGAAATTTTTCTCCAGAATCTTACCGATGCCGTTGCCCTGTGCATCGCCAAGATAGAGAACTTGCCCTCTGGTTTGGATCAGTACCGGTTCTCTCTGGGCTACCTGGATCTTGGGATGCTCGACGACACCTCCTTAAAGCCCATGCTGGAGGATGCGCCGGCGGGCATCCGCAAGCTGACCATCTCGGAGGTGAACGAGTGCTCGGGCGCCCTTGATAGGTCGGTCGTATCCCGATTCCGCACCCTCGTGGGCAGATTGGAGGAGATTGTGGCCGACACGGAGGACTTTAAGCTGGTGTGCATGGTGTTGCTGTTCCTCGGCCATCCGGCCGTGGACCGGCTGAAGCAGCGCTACCTGCGCAGCTTTAATGTGAGAAAGCGACGGCACGAGACCGTCTGCGACGAGGACCCTCTCGACAGGCTGCAGGAGCTGGTGAAGAATGTCAAGGAGATGTCGCACATTTTGCGGATGTTCGCACAAGCCTCTCAAGCCTCGCAGCAAGGGGAGGCAGGCCCAGTCAGAGAAAGGAAGGAAGCTGACCATGACGCTCCTTCTTCTTGTTCTTCCTCTTCTTGTTGCGGTTGTTCTTCTTGTTCTGCTTCCTCGTCTTCTTTCTCTTGTTCTTCCACTTCCTCTCCCACTTCTTCATCTTCTTCTTTTTCTTCTTCCAATACCGAACAACCTTAAAGTTGAATAAAGTATACGTGAAACCAATAGCCAATGCAACCCACACCCATGAAGAAAGATACGTTAGAGATGATGTGTGCGATCTGTGCGAGACAAAATGTAATTAGCTCATTACCAAGGAAGAACAAAACGTTGCCGTGTTATTCAGGTTTTTTTCTGATACCCGTATAGTAAATGTGAATACTCTGTGGTGATAACATATATGACTGCATAGCATATATTCGGCTCAGGGGTCCACAAGTCGTCGCATCTCCTGCCAACACCATGATGACGATGAACCAAGTGCATCCATGTGCGTATATTTTTCCTGGCCTCGTTACGGTGCAATATATTGTGCAGTATAGTAGAGGACGCGTGACTTAATGCCATCATGTACAAGCTATATCGTACCACTACTTCGTTCTTACCTGCACTACCGTACTGCCTGCGTGGGTGTAAAAGCATGTCTGCTCTCCCGTCTGTTATGTGTGCCCCTCTCCTGATACTCGTGAAAGCAAGGCTTCCTGTGGAATCAGCGCCTATTTTTGGAGAAGGCCTGTTGTCCAGACCAAGTGAATCAAAATACCCCTTGAAAATAGTCATTTCGGCGAATTTCGTTGTATAGACAACCTTGGAGTGCAGTCAAGAAGTGATGTTCTATGACCTAGAAGCCAACAAGCAAAGTTAAGGACGGAAAGTCAATAAAATCATTTACCCGGCCTCTTGAAGTCCCACCATTTATGCTCGGTAATCTGTATCATACGTGCGTGTGTGTGCGTGTGTGAGCATCATGGCATCGCACTGCCGGGTGCTGGACTGCTGCGAGGTTCAGGAGGCGTCGGCCGAGGGCGCCCCTCGCTCGTTCGACCGCAGTCCACAGGCCAATCCCGTCCTGCTACATATGGTGCGTGGAGGCCGCGCAACATGTACCGGCTGCGTCTGAATTAGTTAGTCTATCGTGGAAATGAACACACGGAGCAGTTAATGAGCAGTTAGTCGGCCATGAGTACAAGGTTTTAGGTAGAAAAAAAGTGCTTTGTGTTCTCAGATAACTGAGAGCAAGTACCCAAGAGAGCATGCAAAAGGGTCCGACTTGAGCAGGGTTGCCAGAATAAAGTGAATCGGTTGCCCTGCACAAGTTTACTTACTGATCAAAGTCCAGGCTTG
>JAAUXU010003545.1_pt1 | contig 31553 bp, 18 predicted proteins | sample 7278151 | NCBI WGS metagenome assembly JAAUXU01 (sample SAMN14350113, study PRJNA611818) | marine sediment metagenome | isolation source: surface marine sediment (1.8m) | place: French Polynesia: Moorea | collected 2018-08 | reverse complement strand
TCAAGCTTCTCCACCCCTTTTGTTTTGTATATCCAGTTTCATCTGGATCTCTCCCTCTCGTGGATCTCTCCCTCTCGATCTCGAAATACAGTTCAGTGTAAAATAGAACAGCTATTGAATGAATTTCTTTTTCCTAGTGTTAGGGGGACATTATGGTGTTCGAAACCTGAAGTCTGGTAGACTCATTACTTTTGCCAAACCTGTTAAGTCTTTAAAATAGCTAAAGAGTTGCACCTCCTGCCTCAAAATTTGTAAGGTTTTAAGACACCGTCGAGAGGCAATGTTAATATATTTATTCAGATGTCCCAAACTTACAAGTGAAAACACCAGAAATCAATCTAACTTTTCGTCTTCTCGGAACTAATTTCCAGATTGTCTGTAGTTACTGGTAAAAATAACCTGATTTGAAGCTAACCAGACTTCCAACCTCAACCCAACCAGTTTGCTAAGCTGAACCACCGAGCAGATAGAACACTGGAGAGGAAAAATACACTCGCATGTCAAGAAGAAGGCAGCTTTGGAGCACTTGGGCTGGCTTGCGTGGTCAGGCAGCTATTGCAGCTGCTGCCGAGAAATGCATGAACACCCTTACTGCCCATCTGTGGCAAAAACGTAGAGGTGGGTCGGGTAGGTTGGAATGTCATTTTATGTAGAGTTCCTGGTGGCACGATCTTTTTTGCTGGGGTGGGAACAACCTTCATCCTTAATTATGGGTAGTGCCGTTCTCACTACATAAGTACAGAAGACCCTCGTCAAAGTGTTAATTCGATATAGTGAACCTCCTGTGCAGTGAAGATTGGGGACGAAACCAAAGTGGTAGAACATCAATGGCTCTTTTTACAATGACCGAGGCAGTTTGATTACTTTACATTTAATAATAAACTCCCCAAAGTGATAGTAATTCCATGGATGATGTTGGTTTGTCAGCAGGCCTGACCTAGGAGGAATTTATGGGGGTTGTCAGCCCTGATAGGAATGTGAAAGTCATGGGGGAGTGACTGAATGCAGAGCTGCTCAGTCAGGGATACACTGACGATAGTGATGACAGTGATGATAAACCAGGCCACACAGCCCTCTCACATCATTTGAGAGGTTTGAGATATTGTAAAAAATGGGGGAGTTTGTTTAAGAATGTGAAACGGACAATCCCACATTTATAGCAGTGGAACAGGCGGTTCTCTGGCAACCTAGTGGGGCAACAGAGCTAAAGAAGATCATTGACTACCATAAAACAATGTGAATGCACATTAAACCTGCATATTGAATGCACTTCCTTTAGATGATATTCTTTTTCCGTTTGGTACTTCCTTAGCCAAAAATGTAAGTTCTGTCTCCTTCACAGGTCGCTACAAGTCCTCTCTTGATTACGTGAAACTCTCAGGGCAGGGAACTTTCACCTGATGACCAAGATGTTCACTCTAAAAAGCTGTACCTCCTCTGCTATTCGCGTGACAGCTGCTTTAGTTTCCTCTCCACGTAGTGTTCTATTTGCAGTGTGACGTGAACCCATCCGAAGCTGAACCCATCACCAAACTAAACCCATTCCAAGCTGAACCTCAACTACACCAAACTTAGGATACCTGGGGCAAGTTCCCCTTCCTTTCTCTGAAGTACCACTGGTACATTTTTTCAACAGACAAATGTTTCCAAAAAGAAATGTACATTGGACAGTGAAATAAACAGCAGCTTTGCTTTGAAAGGCAGACCAGAACCTCTGATGGAGGTTTTCCGTCATGGGTTGAGTTCGAATGGTGGTCCAGGGCTTCTTATTAGGGTTACATAGACATATGGATTTCCATTTTAAAAAATTGCTAAAAATTTTGGTAACATTGAACATGATATTTCTGAAACACTAATATTTCTGATTCATTCCAGCTGAAGCCACTTTAGAAGTAGATGAAAATAGATGACACCAGTAACAGTCAGCATGCTAGGGAAGTTTTTCCAAAATAAAGTAAACTTACTTCTGATCGCCTGCTTGGACTTCTCCATGAACATAGTCTCAGTGGTGGGATGTAGTGAAGGATCTTCTTCCCAATCATCAGGCTCCCTTTCTGAGATGTGCTGCAAGTTGGGAGCGCTGGCATCTCGCCGGCCCACACCGGTACCTCCAGGAGCTAGCCCGGAGACTCCGTACGGCGAGTCTCCGTCGTCGTAGCTGACTCTGAAACTTCCACCACCACCGCCGGGGACAGCTTCGCCTACCGCAGATCCCGAGGACGGGAAGTGGCCGCCATTGAGGCGCTTTCCACCACCACTGCCGCCAGACTTCTTGCCCTTACGGTGTTGCTGGTGGTCGGACCCCGCCGAGTCCGGGCGGTGTGAAGAGTAGATACAGCAGGACTGTGAGTTCCCCATGGTGATGAAGACAAGTAGAAGACTTTTCTGCGAAAAGCGGGATCAGCCTCCGGCGATCATCATCTCTTCTTGAAGTCGTGCCCTGACGTCGAAGCCGAAGCCACCCGCGGGGCCTCCGGCGCGTACATGGGCGCGGTCATCGCGTCGGTGCCGATGACGAGCTCGATGGAAGAGCGTGGGCGAAGATGAATTCTCGACGTCGCCTTCCTTCCCTTTCTATTTGAATCGACGAGTGAGGATTAATAGTGAGAGGTGACGACTCAAGGGGCTTCTTCTGGAGCCCGTTCAAGGTTGTCGAAAAAAAATCGGGTGAGCTCTGCTGCGAAATCTAAGACGCTCACACAGTAAAAGATGTGCACTAAAACTCGAGCGGCGGCGGCGGACGGATGAGACGATTCACTTCACTGGCTCATCTCATTTCTTCTTCGGCAGACGACGAAAAGAGCGCTGGGGGTTGCCACGCGTCGGACTTCATACGCCCCGTGATCAACTCGAGCAGCCAGACCAGCGAATTGAGCAGCATGAGGAGGCTTCCCAAATCAAAATCTGGGACCCGGTGACGAGGAATCTCTGTGGCGTCACACTTGCAGAAGATCCCCCGCGAAGAATGAGGCGAATGCCTTATCTAATCGAGATTTCTCCTTAGCCATCGACAGTGTCAACTCTGCGGCCGGCGAGCCTAGCAACGTCTGCCGGGCCCCTGCCCGCCGGGCCGCCAGCTCCGGTGACGTCAAGAGCCAGCCGAGTCCGGCAGCCTCGATGGAGCCGCCGGCGCCTTCTGCCTGTTCGGCCAAATACGTGTTTTCTCTTTTCTCCATCCAGTTTGTCCAGAGCGAGTGACCACGGTTTTATCAACTTCACCGTCATCTTCGGCACCTCAGCCTTTCAGCCACTGCAACAGATCAATTCATAGATCGGTGATCAGGTGTGCCAAAATGTGGCACCGGGTGCCGACGTGATGGTCTTTTTGGCGCTGTGACCAGGTGATTCACGACCGATTCTTCTGGTCACCCTCAAATTGTTTGTACGCTGCTGCTGCTGCTCTCTCTGTATCGAGGGTCCTTTCCTTCCTCTGGTCGGTGCGTGCGTGCAGCCTGGCCCCAGTTCACACCGTGCGTGCGTGCGTCTACGCGCCCTTGTCCGACTGCCACGATAGCGAAGTGTGATAGTTGTGGTCTTGGTTTTCTACTTCTTTCACCAACCCCATCAGTCAACCTCATCAGAATCCGAACTTCCGGCGTCTCGAGCGAGTGTGCCGGAACGAGCAGGTCATGACGGACACCATGGACATCGACGGCAGAGACAAAAGGTAACCAGCAGTGGTAGTTCCCGCTCACTTTGGAAGCTTCTAGAAACGTCGAAATTTCCTCAAGAAGGTCGAGAGTGGCGAGCCCTTTAAGTGAAAAATGTCATTAGACGCCCTCGGGGAGGTTGGTTTTTTTTCGCTCTCCAAACGTTTTTCCGGTGTTGCCTACGGTGCAGCCAAACCTATCCGGGGTGGCAGAAGCCGGACCCTGTTCCGTGACGAACGAGGGCTCATTTTATTGTCAGCGTTGCCAAAGCGTTTCCACTGTACTAGATGAGTGGCACGTCCCGATTCTCGTCCGGCGTCCGGATCGTCTTTTGTGTTCTCAGCCTCAAATGAACGACCACTCCCGTTTTGTTTCAGGTAAGACCGAATCCACTTGCGACGATTCGCTATAACTGGGACGTTTCTACGGTGATGCCCGAGGATCAAGTCAGATACAGGCAATTTTACTCTTTGACTGGACCACTTACTTAACATTTACTCACTCCCAGTAGAGAGTGTAGTGAACTAAGATGAGACGGACACAGATATATTCTATCCAGAACTACACTGGTGGTATCACAAGTGGGCACCCCGAAATGACGATAATAAACTTAAGTCCGAAAAGAGCATAATAAACTTAAGTCCGAACAAAGTAAGGAAGGGCACGTTTGTCCAGTTTGCACTGGCCCTCCGTCCTTAGCAAGCAACTAATTCCCATTTTGACTCGGACTCTCATAGTTGGCACGCTTTCTTAAGGGTGGAAATGATTTACCCTTCTGATGTGCAGTCGAGCGTCGGAGTTTGTTGCACCGCATGCAGCTCAGACTGTTCCCATTTCTCTCAAAAGGGGAGAAACTGCAGTGTCTGAAAAGACAAATGAGACCTATTCAGAGGATGGGGGAAAGGCCAAAAAATGCTCGGATTCCAAAACTCCAGGATGATGACGGAATTGAAAGGACACAGAAACAAGTCAACGTACTAAGGCCGACAAATGTAAGCAGAAGAGAAATGCGTCCCACCCATGGGAAGGAGCGAGAACATTGGAGGATACCCACAGAGGTGTGCATGAGAAAGCTGCACGTAAGGGGGGAGAGAAATATCCCTCATTCTCTCTCCTTACCTCGGCGTCCTTGCAGACAAGAAGTTTGTCCTTGGCGGTCACTTTTCTTTCTCTTTTTTCCAACCGTGCTTTTATCAGACTCGGGCGACTTCCCATATGTTTTGCGTCGCGGATTCTGCTTTTTTTGTTGTTGTTACTCCATGGCCTTAGAAAGAATTGCAGACAGACGACACAAAACAACTAAGGACAGTCCGTACATCATCCTAATGGGCGAGCCAGGTGTTGTGGACGCTAGATTAGCATCCTTTCTCTTGACTTTTCCCCACCTAAAGAGGGGAGTCACAAAGACACGCTTTTTATCCCGTCTCGGACAGACTGATGCGGCGAACGAGTCGTGTGTACCAATAGTAACAACGCACTTAGTTGCGCTGCCTGCTGCCTCCCTGCACCTGTCTTTCCTTACGATGAAGACTCAAGTGACTTCTAGCAAAGCAAATGCAGAATCCAAGGTCAGGTCGTAGTTGCACATGGCCCTCAGGCACACGTACAAGATCTCAGTGATTCTCTCCACATCTGCGTTATTGTCTCTGATTGCGCAGACTTGTCATTTTCGCGCGAGTGCGCATGACGGCTCATATGTCGGTAAGTCCTAACCGTCCTGCTGCTCGTCATATTTCCGCTTCTCTGTCCAGAACGAGGCCGAGCGGCCGATCGAGTCTCCTCAGCCGAGGTCGTCAAAGGCGTGAATATAAAATGACCCCGATTCCTCCCTCGGCCGAAATCTCGCAGAAGTGCATCGTTCGTTTCGTCTTTCCTCATGGACACGTTGCACCTGTCGGTCCGTCACTGAGTACAGCCTGAATGCTGCTTGGGCTTACATTTGTCAGGTGGTTACGTTGCTCTAATCTCTGTGACGGACTTCAGATTCATTTCATATAAATTGAGGCTAAAGCCTCCTAAACAGTTAGACCAACCAACCACCTCCTATGCCCTGGGTATGCACACCCTTCACAGAGAACGTGGCTGCCGGCTTTGAGAAGAAGGAGCCTCAGCAAAAAAGTAATTACAGAGAAAGGCTGAAGGAGAAGACTCTGAAATTAACCTGTCCCATTATGAGTGAGTTTTGTCTAAATGATGAGTTCCAGGAATGCCTTGCATGTTTACACTCAAGTTATATTATCCTGGCTATTAAGAGGGATCCTTTTGCACTAACAAAGGTACACCTGAGGTGCAATCCAGGTCTCCTTGAAAGAAATACAACAATGAATTCTTTCTATTCTGCCACTGGACAAGCACAAATATTAAAGCTTCACCCACTCCAGAGATGACGGCGAAAAGCCGCCCAGTACAGTTGTTGGGCCGACCAAGGTGTACGTCCAGTAGTGTCCTCGATAGATAAGTGATAGAGCAGAGCTGGATCCAGTACTGCTGGATCCAACACCGCCAGAGTATAAGATATCGATTGTGTTGCAGTGCGCATGTTGGCCCGAGATGTTGCACACACGTGTGCATTTCCCAGTGCTTTTTGGGGAACGCCTCTCTCTATCTTATTCTCTCTCTTTTGAAAGAAAAATAGAGACTTCTCTGTCTACTGCGCCGAAGAGACTTTTTGTCGGTAGGCGAGAGCTCTTAGGTTTTTCTTTCTGGCCGTCACAAAATGCGTGCTTAAACATCAGGAATTCAAGGTGGAACAGGCGATGAGGAGATGAGATGCGTGGTGATGATGGCGTTGAAAATCTTGGCCTTGCTGCGTTCGTAGCCCTCGCCATGAATCTTGACCACAGATGGGTTACCAAGTCCCAGGGTGAGGTTTAAACCGTATTCAGACTTCACAGCTTTGCTTCTTGGACGAACCTGCATGTGTTGGTCAGGCAGAAGAAGAGCATGCACACTTTTTTGTCTAAGTCTATTTTATTTCGTGTCTAGGCATGCTTGCTCGCAGCATCGAACGTCTACATGACTGAAGTAGCTGAGCTGCTTCTTCTTGCATCTGATAATCCCTCCCCATCTCATCCATGCCTGTGTACGTGCAGTAGTGAGACTTTGACTTAGCGGGCGCTCTCCTCGCCCCCTTTGAAGCGCTTGGGCGGGACGCAGAGAGGGAAAGAGAGGGTGGAGGAGGGCGCGCTCAACTCAACCTCACGCATGTTGAACCTCTTCAGTGTTATTCTGATCGTGACGCTGAGTGTCAGTCGATCGCCGCACTGAGAGCGGATGGCTTGAAGGACTTGTAGTAGAAAAGCCTTCGAGATCTTTTGCCCGAGGGCGGTCGAACAGACAGACTTAGCGAGGATTTTCTCGTGTGTCAGTGTGCGGAAAAGACTTGCTGACTGCCTCGCACGGTTTTGCGGCATGCTAAGAAGCACATAGAAGAAAGAAATTTAGCTAGGTAGACGTTTTGGCCTCTTCTCAAGCTTGGGACGTGAGTGCATAGTGCTGGCGAGGAAGAAAGATACCAACACTGCCTGCCCACCCAAAACATTGACGGAGGCCCCTGGCCATGCTTTTGTAGTACTCCAGCGAGCAGTCCAGAAGGCTCTAGAAGTTGTGACTCAAGCTTGACCCAGCCTCGATTGCATCATTGGCAGTCTCACTTCTCACTGAAGAGAGAAAGAGGGAGACCAATTGATGGGTGAGGAGAGGTGAGGGATACATGATCGGGTGATGTCCCTCGTCCTGCCTACCCGGCCTTCGTGAAATAGGAGGAGGCGAGCCATTATTGGGCGGACAAAGTGACCGAGTGGAGCGTTAATGGACATTCCGAGACCTGTTAAAAAGTTACCGTGCAAAAAATCAAGAAATGTCTCTTTAGCGCTCGCACGCAAATTTCTAACGGAGAGATTTTTGCGATAGCGTTAACAATTTGTCCGTCGTCTGTGCGCCTTCTCCCTCCTGATTTCCCCCTCCCCGGGGCTTGCAGCACTTGCTGCAGAAGCTCTTCTATCGGCCGATTGTGCTTGCCAAAATTGCACCGACGACAGGAAGCTCTTAAAAGGAGGAGTGCAAATAGAGGTAAAATCTACTTGGCGGTCATTTTTGCACATGGCGAAAGATGCGAGTGCCCGACGGACCACACAGTCTGAAGCACAGGGTGGTCAGCAGCAACAAGACCTCGGATGAAGACGAGACAGCAGAGCTCAAGAAGCCCCCAAAGCCCGAGGAGAGCTCCAAGGCAAGGAAGGATCATCGTCGTCGCCCGCCTCCTCACCGTAGGCTGGAGAACAACAACGCCAACAATATGATCTTGGACAATGTGGTGTTAGTAGATGGCGTAGCCAGCGGCGCCGGCTTCGGGTACCACCGTAGTCGCGAGCGCACCCGGAGATCCGCTGTCCTAAAGCTGCTAGAGAGAAAGCAGAAAGAGAAACAGCGCGAGAAAGACAGAAACAACAGCAGGAGTTGCAGGCGAGCAAGATCGGACTCCGTCGGTAGCAGCAGCAACGTCTCCCAGAAAAGAAACCGTGAGGTGAACAAAGCAGCAGCTCTTGAACAGAAGGAGGCTGTCGTGAGGGTGAGGAGTTTTTCGGCCAGCGCAGACAGCTTTGAGGGCCATCATCAGCACCTCAGTGAGAAGAGATACCGAGGAGCTGCAACTAACGCAGAAGTTCTCACAAAGACTTATATCAGCATCGGACCTGGCAAGCCCACCAGGATCAGGGAGAGCTCGCCGTCCAAGAGTCCCACCACACTGTTCAGGCCGGAGAACAGCAGCAACAATATTAGGCCCAGTGAGAGTAGTCCAGCATTCTCCACTGACTGGACCATTAAAGAAGAGTTGGTGCAAGAACAAGAACGCAGCAGAGACTGCTCTCCTGTAAAGAAAGAAGCCTGCGCCAGAGGCGATCAGGACACGTTGAAGGTGAGCTGCAGCATCAGAAACAGTGTCAGCAGTCCCTGCTTCTCCGCCAGCTGGACGATCAGGAAGGAGGCGCAGGCGTCTCGACCGCAAGATCGAGCTAGAAGTCGTGATTCATCGCCTTCCAAGAGGAGTGACACCTTTCTGCAGACGGCGTCGCCACTCAAGACTGCCGGCCTCCTGAAGGACCTCAAAGACTTCAAGGGAGGCTCCGCCTCATTCAACCCCAGTAGCATCGGTCCCACCCGCAAAAGGAGCTTCACCACTGAGAGGACCATCTACATTGGCCCAGCTGACAACAGTGGCGGCAGGAGCAGCAGCAGCAACAACACTGACATCAGCTGGCGTGTTCGTCGTTTGTCCGCCGAGGTCTACAGCAAAACGTCGTCATCATCATCGTCGACCAGGTCCTCGGCCGAAAGGGACTTCAGCACTGTGCGGCCCAACTCCAGCAGGTCGAGCAGTTTCTCGTCGTCCACATCGAGCTTAAGCAGCGACAACCCTGGCGATGGCAGCAACAAGGAGGAGGTCCTTTCGAAGAGACGGATTTCCCTAGAGAACCGCTTCAAAGCCAGAGCCAGCAATTCTAACCTCGACAATATTATTGACGAGTACAAGGACAAGGAAGAGGAGGGAAGGAAAAACGGTAGCACTAGCAGTAGCAGGCCGGTGTCAAACGCCTCTTCCGAAGACAGTCAGAGCAGCGGTTTCAGCAGCGCCAGCTCGAGGCTGCTGTACAACTTGAGCAGCGGTTATCGCTACCATCGTGCGGCTGCCGCCGCAGCTCATGGGCTTGGAGGCTTGAGACCTGCTGCATTCCAAAGAGAACGCAGATTTTCCCAAGATCACAGTAGTACTAGCAGCCTGGGCAGCGGCAACGGCGGTGGCAACGGCAGTCATCTTCATCAGTCTAGGTCAACGAGGCCAGTGCCTAGGAAGATCTCCTTACCCCCAACCTGCTACGAGGACCCTGAGAGGAGAAGGTGGGATGAAAAACTTGGTGACGGTGGTGGTGATGGTGATGAACACGACTCCTTTTCTCAGGGAGAACTATTGCATGAAAGCCCTTCTTTTCTTTCCCTTCCTTCACCTTATCACTTTCCTTGCATTTCGGGCCAAGAGGACTCCCATGAGGAGGAAATAGAGCTTTTCTGTCAGGCTGATATCGAGGGGTACGATATGGCTATGTCCAGCTCTTCAGAAACATTGAAGGCTGGCAAGGGCACTAGAAGGCGGAGGACTGCAGATGTCTCTCCTGACAGTGACCTCTTCTCCAGCGACAGCGCGCAGTCCTGCTACAACAGGGAGGCGCAGAGGCGCTCATGGGAGAGTGGCATCGTCATGGTGCCGCCACCTGTGCCAGTTAGAAGTCACAGCTTGTACCTGAGGGAGAAGCTTGAGTGTCGTGGTCATAACAGTAGCAGTAACGCGCAGTCCAAGCTCTCTCTTATGCGGAGGAACTTTCTTAATTCTTCCCAACAGCAGCAACTGCAGCACCAGCAGAGCTTAGAGCACCTAAACGATGACGCCCACAGCGTGTCGACGGTGTCCGGGTCTGGTATAGACTTTTTTAGGAAATTCGTCCAGAGAAAGTCCAAAAAGAGAGTGGGAGGAGGAACCTATGGTAAAAGCCAGGAACATCAGGAATATGATGATGCCAAGTTTAGAAGAGAGGTTCTCATAGACAGACTTGTTGCAGATTCATTGCAAGGTGTCGCCGCTGGTGGTCAGACTTGCGATGAGCGTTCGTGGAAAAGTGATGCGAATGCCGCCAACGCCAACTGCTGCGGTGATTATGAGTCTAGCGACTATTGCACTTCCTCCGTCACGTCGTTGACCGAACTGGAGGACAAGAACAGTGGCACCCTGTTGGCTCCAGATTGCGGCCAGGGAAGCTGCCATTTTGTGACTGAGGATGAAGAGGACGAGCAGAGCGTTTCCGCCCGTACTCTCTCCACAGTCTCCGGATCGGGGCTGAGATTCCTGCGCAACTATTTGAAGAAGAAGGCGTCGGCGACCGCAGGCACGACGAAAGTATTTGAAGACAACAATGCCTCCGCTGCTGGAGGCGAGTTCTTCAATAGCATTCCTGTGCCTTTCCCGCCAGTTAATGAGTTCTACGGCCCAGCTTATCCTTCCTCGTATTGCTCGTCGGCAACTCAGCTTTTGTCCCACGACTCCCAGCTGAGGCCAGAAGAGTTGGAGGACCTTTTTGAGGATAGATATGACTTGGAAGAGGACGAAGATGACGAGGACAAGCGACAATCCATGGGTAGCACCATTGCTGATCTGCTCAACGAGAACTTTGATTCTGAAGACGATTCGGAGCTCAAGAACTTGGACTGGGACCACGAGTGGGATGAAGATTCGTCTGTTCTGCCTTGCCCTGAAAACCTAGCAGATGCCATCGAAAAGGACAGGCATGAGAAGGAGGGTGACCGCACCGTCGTGAAAGAGCTGGAGGAGGAAGAAGATAATGACGGAAGAATGACAGTTGTGCAAAGCACAGAGGAGGATGAAATTCCAACTTTTGAAAGCGTTCGCCTTTCTCTTGCTCGACAGTTATCACACGGGCCTGGCTTGACTGAGGAGGAAGGCGGCGGCAACGGCAGCGCCGGCGGCGGCGCCAACGTCGAGGAGCGAGAATTGGCGGCGAGAGCACAAAATAACTCCGCCGCTTTGACAACTGTCCAAGAAAAAGTCGAGAAGGGAGGAAACAAATTCGTCTATGGCGCTGCCGCGCACCACCCCGCGTACTCCCCCTTGATGTCGTCTGGGGGCAAAAAGGAGGCAAGCAAAAATGGCGTGGAAAGGATGAGGCAGCAGCGCCATGGGTGTCCGAGCGTGATAACCCCCACTCTTTCACCCAAGGAGAGCGACCCTGTCACACGATATGCAAATTCGCAAAGAAGAAACATCAGCTCGTCGATCAAGTCTAATTTTTGTGAGCTGGCCGCGGTTACAGTTTCTCCCTCCGCCTCGGCCTCCTCTGAGGCCTCCACCGGCCTGCTCTGGTCGAGGATCGTGTCCTCGTCGTCCTCCAAGTTGTCTGGTGATGCATCAGCAACCTCGGCCTCAAACTCGTTGAATGACCTGTCGGCCATCTCTGCTGCCAACAGGAGGAGGAGAAAGCAAGAACGCTTATCTCTTTGCTCGGAGGACGATGATGAACGACAGCCAGATATGAGGAGAAACGCAGCTAATGACGACTGCTTCAAATACTACTACTGTTGCCCGCCTCCTCCCGCTCCCGCTCCTCCTCCTCCCCCCCCACGTTCCTCCATTAGTCTGAGAAACTGCAACAATTCAAACGGAGAAAAGAGCTCTCATCTTTCTTCCTCTCTCAAAGAAGGCGTGACACTTGAGGACCACTATACCGTGATCAAGAGCTCCAGACTAGCCGGACTATGGCGTGATAGTAGGAAGAGGCCCGAAGAAGAGACTTTCAAGTCGTACAGACGCTCCATTTCTGACGGAAGTCGCTCGCTGGCAGACTTTTGGGCGGAAGAAGAAGTCGCTCTGGAAAGCTCCTTCCAACCTGCAGCATCAAGTTATCCGGACAAGGAGGGTCAGGCGATCCATGACTTTTTGAGCGTGACGAGAGAAGCAGTCGAGAGGAGGCGGAAGAGGAGCGGCTCCTATGCCAATTTTACATGAGTTTGACTGATCCCCAAGCTTACTTCGGTATAAAATTAATCACTAATGACAACGAGAGCAAAAATGACGCCAAAGCAACTTTTATGATCTTGGTCACCTGTAGACACGCACGTATGTACCACCTTGTCAGCCAAAAATCCCTGTTCCATTGTCCATGTGATGAGATGCCATTCACTCAATCGTGCTTATTCTTATAGCAATAGAGAATTGGTTATGCATAGTCCATGGTAGCATATCAGAATGCATGTGTATGAATGGTGGGCGTCCACCGAGGTCTCCATGAAGACTTCCTTGGACACGTCTTCTGCGCTCGTGCTCTGCTGCACATGTAGCAGGACTGAACTAACCTACCGTAGTCAACTACAGATACGACGGAAAGTCTCCTTCCAGTAGATGACGTTGGAGCGCATGTCAACCAGGAATGACTCGGCGTCTGTAACCTTCTAGAACGACGACGTGCGCAGCGCTGTTCCTGGCAGGCGTTACTTACTGTACGTACATGATTATTTATGACGTACGAGCAGGCCGACTGCGAGGAACTGTTGTCGTATTAGTAGTGATGACCCAATGTACGCAGTAGCAGAAAACACTGAGCACCTATGTGGCGGCAGGCCCAGGTTGTTGCTTTCTCCTACAGTAACTGCAGGGGCAAAAAAACCGCGCGAGAAAAGAAAGCATCCTGAGAGAGAAAACAGTTGCCTGACTCACCGGCGAAAAACATGGCGCCGACGATGATCTCGGAGTTTCTATCCAAGTCGTGAGCTTTGGTGGTGTCAGTGTTGACGGGTCCGTTGGTCTTGCTCGATCAGTGCGAGGGAGATTCTTCTTGCTCGGTGTATGATACGTTAGACAGGAACAGAAACTGAACTCCCGTGACCATGCGTAGGAGTCGAGCTATGGACACAACTCCTGCCCAGTGGCGACGCTCTGGACTCGGTCTCTACGGTAGGTCCAGGCGCTCTCAGAGCGAGGACTCCAAGCACAGGAACGAGAACAATATTGTGGAAGATACCTTGAGAGAAATTCGGTCTAGGAGGTCTTCAGAGGAGTCTTTGGGCGGCGGCGACTTTCGCCGCATGTCCTGCGAAGAGATTGACAACCTCTTGTCTGACATTCGTCGCTCTCAAACCACGTGGCGGCCGCCGCCGCCAGGATCTGCGCCACCACCGCTGCAGGAGGAGTCGGTGGAGGAGATGTCAACGTTGCCGTTCGGTGGAACTTGCATGCAACAGCAAAGTAAGCGTCGTGGGGTGCGGAAAAAGAGACCTGAGGGCCACTTGGAGAAGAAGAGAAGGACGAGCAACTCTTCAAATCAGGAGAAGCAGAGCAGTGGTCATAGTAGAGATTTCGAACCATCTTCCACCACTCAAGTGCCCCACAGCAACATTGACTGTGAGACTGCAAGAGAAGAACAAGAAGACAATGCTACTAGTAAGGAAGGGCCATCTGATGAGACGTTGAAAATGGTCAAGAGGCTAAAAGACAAACTTAAGGACATGAGTGAGGAGTTGGACAGAGTCAAGATTGAAGCTGGCGTGATTCGGGATCGCGCAGAGGACGTCAAGAAAAAGATTGCAGAAGACGAAGAGGACGAGTATGAGTCGAGTCGTCAAAGCGAGCGCATATTCCTTAAGTTCAAGCATCAATGCTGTAATTTCATCTTACTTTTGTAACACTTATGGGCACTCGTTTTGACTAATGCCTCCTTTAAGCCGAGGCCTGCAAGAAATGGCGTTGACTGTGACCGAGGTGCCTTCTCCGGCACCTGACCTGAGAGCAGCCAACTTCAAGTCCAGTGCATCCGTCCCTGTGGGCTTGTGCACTCAAGACAGAGCAGCAGAGACAAGTTTGTTCAACAGGAGCTCAGTCACAGACGTGCGCATGCAGAGGTAAGGTAAAAAAATCGCAACCTCCTTTGAACCTTTTTGGGAGAGCTTCGGAATGGTCAACCCAAGTTCGGGAAGCTTGCGATTGCTTTATTTGGATTGCGGCACTGCAGTTGGATGATAAAATAGAGACACAGTGAGAGATCCGAGCCAAAGCCTGCGTTGACTGCAGGCCTGATCTATGAGGAGGCGTCGACGTGCATTCTACTCCCATGCATACGGGGTGCACTTCGGATAGACCTGATCACAATGTGAATACTTGCTGGTGACTGTTGTCCTCGGGCAGGCACCTTTTTTGTCGCAGTCTCACTGCTTTATCACTTATCACTCAGTCTGCCTGGTGTATCTACAACTGTACAGTTGTCGTATACAGAAGGACCAGGACCTGAAATCTGGTCCAGGCCTTCGTAATTGCCATTTTGCGTTAACAAATTCGCGACAGCTTTTCTCTATCTGAATTGACATTTGGAAGAGAAGAAAAGATAACAGCGAGTGCAGTTTTTTGGAATCCAGCCATAATTTGTCGTTTAATGTCATGAGCTTGCCTTGTCACCCCGTGACGGCATCTTCGAATTCTTTGTTGTCGCTGGTTATTCGTAGTAATACGAATGCACTTGATTGTTTCCTCGACGCATTGAGGAAACATGACAATGATGTCGACGTCCTCTTCCTCCTCCCCCTCCCCAACCATTGTCTTGTCATCGTTCGTCTTGTTCCCACTCGACTCTGTTCGATTTGGCGAAGTTGAATCGACGTTATCATTAGTAGCTTGTACGCACTCATATTTTCCTAGTTTGCCTTGACCGCCTGACCCCTGAGGGGATTGAAGTGAGAATGATCGTCCAAAAGTTATCCAATCTGCCCGAAAGTTATTGCCCTATCAATGCTGTTGTTCCTACTACAGAAAGGCCTCAGGTAACAAAAACTCGTGCGAGTGGATCAAGTTTGAATCTATCCCCCCATTCTCACGTTCGTTAAGGTCCTTTTTGCTGGAATTTCGTTTACTGCCTAGTGAGAGAGAAGGCATAAGAACAACAACGAAGCACGGAAAAAAAAGAATCTGTCCTGAGGGAAGGAGGAGATGGAGGGAGTGAGCGAGGGTTGGGCACGTCTATTTCTGGGCGGCGGCGGCCAAGCTCAGGCTGCTGTCACAGCATGGGGGGTTCGAAGTTGTACGTGTTACGTAGTCAGAATCATGTTGCGTATGCAGTGAGGAGCAGAGAGAGAGAGAGGGACTGACTGCAAGCGAGGCGACCTTGGTCGTCCCTGTTCAGAGCGGCGCGCGTGTGAATTCATTCTTATAGCATTATGGGGTCGACCGACGACGTCGGCTGGTGTGGTTTGCTGCTGCTCATTTCGATCGATGTGGAACTCTATGAGGAGCAAAGCAAACGGTTGCTTCTTGTACGTATGAGTGCGTTGTTGTACTTCGTAGGGGCTGACGGAGACGCCTCGGGAGTAGTCAGATGATGTCAGAAGCCAGGCAACTTGATGCAACCGCGCTGCCCGTTTGTGTGCGCACCGCGACTGCGTGAAAACTTATGTAATCGCGTAAATTGCATATTGGGCGTTATATATAGGCTTTTCAGTTGGTACACGATCACTTCGGACTGTCATAAATACGACCTACGTACATGCACTGCACATCATGGTGAAAAACTTTTGCTTTCAAGGGCATCAATGCCTCATCTGTAGGTAAGGACAGATATTCTTACTAAAGTAACCATTCCAGATTTTGTGCACGTCACTGCAAGTGTTTGTGACAACTGTTTGATCGTTTCCTTTCTTGATCATTGCAGGTAAGAGCGCTTGATGCAATCGGAACCAAGAACAGTCAACCTTCGAATGACGCTTCGAGATTTGTGTCTTATGTTCTGAGTGCTTTTTGGGACTGACCCATTTATTGCATAAGAACCTTCAAAATGATGAAAAATCATTCGTGGCTTTACTTTATCGAAGGTTGACTGTACGAGCTTCGTACGGTTTTGCATGCTCCAGGTGAGTGAGTGTGCGGCACATATTGTGCGCGTGTGCTGCACATGGCCGTGATTATACATACAGCTGTGAGTGAGTTTAAATTCTTGGCATCAGTCTTAATTGGGTCATCCTGCATTCTGACTTGCAGGCAAATGCAACTCAAGAAAGAGGCTTTTAAGCCCTAGGTCCTGCCTGCCTGCTTGAGGCCTGAAAAGGTCTTGGCTTTGTGATTTCTTCAGCATGTACGGACAAATCTAATGGTTCTCTCCCTTCCTCCTTTGTTGTTCTTCTCAAGTGCTTCGTTTTGTCCATTTTTGCTTGCTTTTAAGGTCTTTCTTATTTGCCCTTGGCACCTTCTCCACTCATTACACTTGGTCTACTAGCTACATACGCGCGATTGAAACACACGTGCACAGCGCTAACGGATGGCGAATAAGTCAACAGAGAAAAGATATTGACTGTTGTTGGGGTGGGCGGCATTTTTGTATGCGTGCTTGGCCTCCTGTCTGCTCGCCAGCTGGCCTGACTGCTTGCCTGTGAAGGGAGTCATGCTTGTTCATAGTACGAGCGCCCATGTGGTGGTCGCCGTCGCCGTCGCCGCTGTTGGCAGGATAGATGGACCGCGTCTGAGGCTGAGATTCTTTATCCTGATGTAGCTTGTTCTTCTCCTAGTCACAATTTCGTTGCTACCAGCATGGCAAGCACATGATTTTTGCTTGACAAATAGTCTGTCTGCAAACTCTTGCTCAGTGCTTGCACCTTACGTGAGTTAGGCGGACTCGTTCTGGATTGCTTAATCGGATCCACCTTCATTAAGCGGAATTGCCATTCATTGGTGAATTTGGCTGAACCCCCCCCTTTGCTTTATTACGAGCAACACGAATGCACACACGTGTTCGGGTACGCATCAAAGAGTCCGAGAAGAAGTCATTTCCTCGTTTTTTCTCAAATTTTAGTCACGCGAGCGGACCAAAGACGAATGCCTTCCTTTGTGAGCGCAGCCAAACAAACGCTCTGCAGGAGTTCTCATACACAAACTCGATATTCGTGGAAACGTCTTTTATCGGGAGAGACGAAATCGTGTCTGTACAACGTGACCTTTCCTCCCCCATTTGCTGCTCGACTGTTTCCGCCACGCCAACGTTTGCAACGCGGGGCCTACTCACACTCCGCTTGAGAGCGAAAGTTTATGCTGCACTTAGGCCGGAGGCACGCAGATCATGCCGGGGATCACGGAATGTCAGCGCTTCCTCTTTAATGCTGCTTTCTTCTCTCTCTGCCTGTGAAGCATAAACTTGCTCCATTCATTGTTTTCGAGAGCGGGAATTATCCTACTAGAGCGAGAGAGAGAAAAAGGGTTATCAGGGTCAATCTACTACCATAAATTTTCAGCCTGGGATTTCCCCTTAAGCTTGGACTTCACACTCTAATCGACCAGGGCGCACATGTGAATTTTCTTCATTCTTTTTCTTCGAGGTGAAATTCTTCTTAAAGCTTGAATTCAAACTTGCGGGACGACTCAAGTAGTTCAGTCGAAAGCTTCGTGATACCGTTGTCGCAATGAAACTTTCACTGCTTCATGGCGTGAGTACAGTCAAGTCTCAGAGTTACGGTAACTTCGTAGCTGACCAAGCTTCATTACTCTTCCTAAAAGTCCCAAACTTATGGTATGTCTCAAAGTCATGACGTACTTGTCCGCTGACCAAGCACTGTCATAAGTTCGAGGTTGGACTGTGTGTGAGAGATGAGGTGGAACATTTGCTTCCGATGCCTTCAGGTCGTGCAAAGACGCTTTTTCTCTCCCACTCACTGGCGCAGCTAAAAACAAACATCCTGCCAACCGCAGAGCTTCCTTCTCACTTCTCATGTGTACGTGTGCAGTACGGGGTTGTGCAACGTCTCCGACATGAAAGAAGAGCCCTTCTGCACACACTGGTTACGGCGCAGGTTGCTCTCCCATCCTGAAGAGGCTCAGTCATGGATTAATCTCGCCATATTTCCGACGCAAAGAAGTGCGAACTGAACAGTTATTGCAAGGTTAGCAGCACTTGAATACCAAAGTTCCGCCCCACCCTGTAGAGGTCGCAATTGGACGCGGCTGCTGTCGCAATCGGATGCGCGGTAACCCTTTGCGTGGCCTTATTTCCTTCTCTCGGCACTGGTTACGTAAGCCAAAAGGGAGAAGAGAACAACAGTGAGTATTGAGCCCGGGCAAAAGTTGGTGGCGCAACTTAAGCTACAGTCGGACTGAAAGTATTGACATAGCCTCTCGATCTTCTCCTTAAACGTGAACTACTGTTCTTCTCCCATAACTCCTCCTCACAGGATGCTTCAAATTTAGCTTGCAATACAGCATTGGGCAGCTGTGAGTGTCCTTTACAGCACCTACTTTATGGATCTTCTTCTAAAAATTAACTTTAATTTACGATTTGAGGGATATTGAGTGGTCAGTCGGAATTGCATGGGAAGTTCATCCGCAGCATACTTCATGAGTAGTCTCTTGCGAGCCATCCTAGTGTTATGAATACTTTCGTGACTGCTATTTTCGTAGCATACAATTGATCACTTGCACGTGCAGCATACCCTAAGTGTGTGTTGTGACGGAGCACTGTGCAATTGTTATCACCGTAACTTTTTCTAAAAGTCTGTGTCAGTCGAGGAGTTAGTGCCAAAAAAGAGCAAATCTCAAGGTGATGTGAATGCTTTTGAGTCTGACTACCTTCCGCTTCATTAAAGTCTGCTACTGTAGAACGTAGCCGTGTTCAATTTATGAAGTGTATATAACTTTAAATTACATTTTTATGATGTTTTTAAAGTTATTGGCCTATCAACACACATCCAAAATGGGTTAAGAGAATTTTGGCTCATGTGACTGAAATAAAAAAAAAATGCAGAACACTTCCAGTCCAAATTTTGGGTACAGATTAAGACAAGTTATTTGCTGGTCTTTTGTTGAGAAAATCCCCGGGCCCTCCTTGGACCCACAGGTCCAGAAGTGGTCTTCACCGGACCACCTCTCCAAGGTCGTAGCCCTTGTTTAGGAGGTGCAGTCAAAAGAGTATTTGACTGGGGTTCCTTTTACACGAAGCCCTGCATACGCATCAATCTTGCTGGTGCATTTTCCAAAATTGCCAAAAATCAGATCACTCTGGCATGCAGCTAACCCCCTGCCTCAACGGACGGTGCGACAGAATTCTGGCTGCTGCACGAGGACGACAGTAATCCTAACTTGACATTAATATCTTGGCTCGTAATGTGTCAACGTTGTCGTCCTTGTCGTAAAGGGATTAATTTTGAGCCTATTTGGGCCCCACGAGATCTTTATCTGCAGATCTATTTCTGATTGTGGAATTGGGGACCCATTTTCTATGGCATACACGTATCCTTGGCCTGCGTAATCTGATTTAGAGACCTTCACGAACTCACTCACGTTTGCATCATTTACCTAAAACGCGCACAGAAGAAAACGTCTGTGCTTATATTTTCGTATTTGAGAGACAGAAAGTGAGTGGCGGTCAACAAAGCGTCGGCCGGATCTGCCACTTCTCTCTGTGGATTTTTACGACGCGTCCTTGACTCTCGAATTCCGGGATGAGATGATGTCGTCCTTCGCTTGATTCCCTACAATTTCTGCCATCCATCCCTGCAGAAGTTGCCAGTCAGTCAGTCAGTCCTCCTGTTGCTATTGCCCTCTAAAGGGGCTCTTGCGCGTTCAAATCACACCGTGACGTGACGCATAAATGCTAAATCCCCCATTCTTCATAGCCGGAAGAGGCGATGTGCGGCGGGCCCTTAAAGATGAATGAGTAATCGGCTTAACGATCCATAATATGCACGATTATTAGGATCATCACCCCATGGGTGCCCAAGTTATGTCTTGCTCCTTTTTTTGGGGGGGGGGGATATGTGTAGGGCATGGAACTGCCACAACAGCTTCTTCCTCGACCACTTCACGTCAAGCTGCAGTGGCAATGCAGATACATTGCCTGTAGAATTTGCATCCGTCCTCCTGTGGTCTGCGTATCAGTGTTATTCAACCTGTGGGTGGCGGGATTTTTTTTCTTCGTCTTTGTAATGCATTCTTACATGGCAGGAGGAACCTTACCAGTAGGGGTGTCAAGATCAATTTATTGCATTCGAGAAGACAAATGTCCGTCCATCCTCGACCTACCCTCATGGTGATCATTGTGAGCTGAAAAAGGATTGTTTGTTTGTTTATTTGGACGCGCACAACAACCCTGGGCCTTCACGCACAAGAGCTCGCATGCACGCCAAAGAAACGCCGAGAGCCAGGACGCACAGCTAATAAAATCGGTCTGGACAAAAAAGGCACCGAGTAATTAGGAATGCGAGTTTGTGCCAGGAAGAAACATTCAGGCACAAAACTCGAGCCATGATTGATTTTTTCTTGGGGAGGGGGGGGGGAGGTTGGAGTCCCCGTAACCTTGACTTGCCTCATGTCGACGGTTCCGGCGGTTATGCTTGAGCATCTTGAATTTACCAACGCTTGCTTCAGTCTAACGAACAGGCTGTGACATTGCCAAGGAATGTCTCATTTGAGCAGTCCCAACCAGTTGCTGCACGAATATAAAGAGAGAAGCCGGTGGAGCAAAACTAGCTTAATTTTTCAGACGCCGTAACTTTTATTGTTATCGCTGTAGTGTAATTTTTGTTGTCTTCGCCCCGAATTGAGGCGTGCCTGGCTTGCAAACTTCTCTTCCTCCATTCGCCGAGGCTGTCAACAATATTTCTCTGGCGGTGCGTGTGTAAATGGGGGGAGCTTTTATTAGCACGACTGCGTGAGATACTTTTTTTAAGCCAAAGAAAAACATTAGCATTATTTATGTTATTTGCCGTCCAAAAACAGAGAGAGGACGACGCAGCCCCCCCCCCCTCGGCCTGCCTCCATGCGTGCGTGCCTGCCTTCAAAGCCTGTTATTAGTTGCCTTGACATTGAAGCTGCAAGAAGGTTGGTTTTTTCGCCTCTCAAAGTCCCGAGCATTTCGTACAGTAAAGTCTGAGTCGCGTATCTCGTCAAGCTTCAAATTGTTTCCCTTTTCATAACAATGAGCTGAAGCTGACTCTTCTGGAGATGTTCCACTATACTCGTGTGATATGACTAATTTTTTTTTTCGTCAGGTAATGTCAGTTACGACATGATTATCAGTCACATATGCGGGATTCTACTGTACACACTTGACAGTGAAGGAAGAAGAAAGAGGTTCTTTCCCCCTCCTTCCCTGTGAATGCGGAGAGTAGACAAAAAAAAGATTTTGGAAGGCGGCAAGATTCAATTGTCGAAAGTGTGTTCGTCCCCATGGACCGTGAGTGACAAAAAAAATACGCTCCGAGCTGCAGCATTTGCATATAGGGGGGTTCCGCCATTGCCCAATGAGAGCCAGTTATAGCCCAGTACAGAGGGGCTCTTTGTAACCACAGCCAGCGGCCCAAGCAATGAATGGCAGCTGAATGGATGAGGCCTCGTTTGACGAAACAGCAGAACACTGATTTTGGGCCTGCCTGGGCCTCCCAGGCCTCTCGCTAGCGGCGTGACAAGATGGTGGGTGGGTGTGAGCGGTTCAACGTTGTGTTTGCCTTCATTACTTTTTGCACTGACTTTCTTGAACGCGCGACGTCGACCACCAGGCCTACGTTGAGGGCCTAGACAGATTGGTGTACGACCAAAGCGTGGATACTTTAGATGTGCAGCGGAAGAAGGAAAGCTTAGCCCACCCCTATAGAGTCCCCGAGGTCTGCGACACCAGAGAATCAGCATCACACAGGCCTTAATTTGTAGCTCGTTAGTTAGGCCATTCAGTCGTTTTCATGTGGGCGGCAAGAGTAAAAAGCATGTCTGACTTGACCGTTCGGGGTCCCTTATTTGGCGTCAGTGTCCAGGCGCGGCGGCGCTCTGGCCCAAGTCTTGAGGCAGAAAAGCGTCTCCTCGGTGATTGGTGTCACTGGCATTGTTCTCAGTTCTCAGAAAGAACTTTCCTGACTAACTTTCTCACTCAGTTCTGCAGGATAGCATTTCTTGGCAGTGAAGGAGACGACAAAAAGAGAAGCCTTCGTTCGTTCGTCGCTCCTGGACAGAGCGAAGTGCAGACACGTTGTTCCTCCGTCTGAGGAATGGACCCTGAAACCCCGGCCTCCCTCGCCCACGCCCAAAAGTGTGGCTGCCGCCCATTATTACTGGTGCACGCGTTGTGTTTTGGGTTTCGTGCACCGCAGACGCTATCTGGGCTGGGTTGGCGTGGGAATACGAGTCCCATAGACTCAGCACAAAAGTTCCTTCTCTTCCTTGTACATACACTGATGCTTGACGCAGCAGACTGATCGGAGCCACCATTGTTTATCGTCGTTTGGAAGGACAAATCCTTTTTATATGTATCTTATTCCATCCCTATCCTGTCCCTGCACGTGTCACTCTATCTTCGTCTAGGAAATAACTTGTGATTTGCAGGGTTGGCAAAAAAATGCATTTCCTGGATTTCCAGAGTTACTGAAAAGAGAGAAGCTTTCGCAACAAGACTTGATTTCCTCTTCCTCCTTGACGGAAACTGCACCTGCACCCGCAGCGTCTCTAAGAAGTCCAACCCCGCTTACTGGTAAACAAATTAGGCTCGTAAAGATCTGCCCAAAAGGAGCGTTTTGTGCTGGCGACTTCAAAATTCGCACCCGCCCACACTGTTTGCCAATTTCCTAATGCAGAAATGGAGGGCGAGTGACGACCAAAGCTTCTGAGAATTCGAAGTGCAAGTGCAAATTCGCCACCATCATGATGACGACGACTCCTCTTCTCTCCATGCTGTTACAACTTGGCGGATTTGTGGAAGCTGGCACAATATTTTAGGGAGGGGGGCGACCCGATACAGATAGTGGGTGCGAGGCTCGGCGAGGCCCGTCGACTACGCGTTGCTTTCAGGCCTGCTGGACAGCTGAGGCCATGCCACTGCTGTGCCAGTCACTTGGACAGTGGGGGGGAATCGACCAAAGACGATTGTGAGGTACCTGACGTGCAGTTTCGCTAGAACAATGCTTCCTGTCACAGATTTATCGTAAAAGAAGTAGAGTGAGAAGTTGGCCAACAAAGACTTTTAAGTCGAGACTGCAGTTGCTACAGGCTACTCCTCATTTTCAGGCAATGGAGGCACGATTTTAAGTTATGCAAGGCATAACTTTTGAGTTCGAACAACGCCGCCAATGAATAACGATCGTATGCAACGCACCCGCTGCAGTTTGCTGCAACTAAGTGGCAGTTGAGTACCTACGTATGAGTTTTGCCGTCTTTTTAAGGGGATTTTATTTACTGCATGAGCAACTTAGCTTCCAACTGCGCTCAGTCTTTGTCCTGCCCTAAGCAGGACTTTAACAAGCAAAAGGGGGATCGTGTTGGGACCAAAGCGTTCGGCACTCAATGTTATCTCTGTTGCTTGGGCTTCATTTTTGCTGCCGCTGCTCGTATGCTATCGATCCTGCAGATTGACGATTTCAACCCTTTTTGTCAGAGTCCCCCTTAATTGTTCTCTGCTCCCTCCCACCTGTGGTAGCTGTAGTTTGGAGCCAGCCAATAACGACACCAGATAAAAACCTGAAAAGGCCAAGAAAGTCAGAGAGGTGAACTTTGAAAAGACAAAGTCCTAATAGGATCGCAGTTAAAAAATCACTTAAGTTGCTATAACCCCACTTCAACTATCATAGAATGATAGCAGAGCAGACCTGTCCACGGAGTTGTTGCCGCCGCTCCTCGAAAGTGACTCGACCTCTTGTGCTTTCTATCCGAACATCATCGCCTGCTCCAGCGCAAGATTAATGCGCAGCCTCGATTGTCTTGACCTCAGCCGCCTCAACATGGACAAAAGACTCGAGGACGAACCCATTCCCACGTGGGCCTCCGTTTCAACGAGGCTCATATTCTTCGGCCCAGGTGGAGGAAGAGAAAAAAGCGTTTGCTTTCTCTCATAAACGAGGCCATGATGAAGCAGGAAGGAACTTCTTCATTGCATGAGAAGAACAAACTTCATTCAATGTGCTCTGACTCTCTTATGAGTTGATTTTGGTATCGCCGAGCAATGTAGCAGTGTTCTTCTGTGCGCAAACTCTACTGTGGGTGTGCTGTTCTCAGTGCCTGCGTACATGTTCTGTACAGGTGGTGACTCTTGTCATCGATCACTGCTAGAAGATGCATCCCGTAGTCGAGGCCGAATTGAGTGGCTTCTTTAATGAAATCTCTTCAGTTCTGTTGTTGCCTTCGAACTTTGTAAGCAAACTTTCAAAAAAGGTAATAATAGTGAAAAAAAATGCGCCAAAAAGTCTTGTAGCTCGGTCCTGATCGGCATGGAAGGCCACTCCTGTACGTGTGTGCGTGAGACGGACGGATGATGATAGAGAAGCCCCCCGACCCGGAACGTGCGTGAAATGTTCTGTCCGTCCTGCCCATATGAGCGGTTCGATCTCTCTTTTTCCAGGCAGTGCCAAACAATTTCTTCTGATTTCGCCAATTCTGTGTGTGAGAGAGCGAACACGTTGCAAAACTCTGAGCGTTTGAGCATTTCTTTTCTGTCCCAGTGATTCTCGTGCTCGGCGTGTGTGTTTTTGCGTGGCAGATGTAGGGCGGGCAGCAGCTTTTGAGTCTCTTTGTGCATTCTCTCTCTCCCACAAAGAGAGAGAAGAGATTTCTTTCAACGAAAAAATCATAGATCATTGCACTAACGCTCTTTGTCCCTATTTCATATCCCTCGTCCACTGACCAATATTTCTGCTGCTGCTGCTCTCGTAGCTGGTGCCACCCACGGAGTCGTTGCCCTCTTTTTCTGCGTGGGCGAACCTGAACGTCTTGTCTATGTACTGACTGCAGCAGTACTTGGCGGGGAAGGAGGGGAGGGAGGCGAGGAATAAATGCATAGCAAGAGTGGTTCGTCATGTTGCCTCTTTGTGCTTAAAACGCGCACTTGCCTGCTCATAACCAACGCATGTACGTACAAACGTCCATCTACGAAGCTGCCCAACCAACAACGTCGTACGTACAGTACGAAAGAAAGGGTTTTGTGCGGTAAAGCCTATTACGTCCAGCCATATCAGATCGCGTAAAAGCGCTTGAATCAAGGAGAACGAGCAATAAAGCGGTCACGAGCGAGGAGAAGTTTTTGGCTACAGAATGATTTACAGCAGAATTCCACTCGTGGAGCTTGACACAATCGCAGTTTTCTTTATTCGTCTCGTCACGAACAGATCTCTTTTTTTCTCTCTCTCTCTCTCTCTCTCTCTCACTCTTTTTTTGCACATCGTTCTAGGAAGTGTTGGCCCGAACGATGCAAGTGGGCGGGAGGGAGAAGCAAAAAAAAAGAGTTGGAAAAAATGCTGATCTTCCGATCAGTCCAAGGTGGAACAAGAAATGGCGGAAGATCAATGTTCTGCTGTGCTGCTTTGAATGGTTCTCGGCCTCTCCTGCTGGACGGGAGAACAACTCTCTTAGATGTGTCTCACCTGAACCTGACGGCCAATTTTGCTTTTGCGCGAATACTCTGCATAGTCGTGGGTGATCAATGCGAACAAGCTCCTCCTCGTTCTTCCGCGCCGGGCTGAGAGATTTATGCGCGTGTCCAATTTAAGTTCGATCGATGTTTGCGCGAAGGAACGCCAAGGTTGGTGCTCCGATTTTTTCTTCTCTCCCCATACTCCTTCACCCTTAGCCCATCCTTGCAGGCATGCATGGCACACTCATGTGCATGCGACAAGCTAACAAGCTCGATAATTCCGTGCCCGTGGTGTGTGCTGAAGAATGCAGCGAGAGAGGACAAAAGGCGTTGTGCTTAACTCTCGCGTTATTACTTTGAAGTCGTATGAATAAGTTATGCTGGAAAGTTGGACAATGAGCGATTATCTTGGGGAAACGACAGCGGAGCCTCTAACGAGGAGCAGTGGGAGGGCATGACCTTTGGCACCCGCTGTGAAGCGATTGGTAGCTCAGTAACGACCATTGAAGCAACTGTTTCTGTTCAAGCAGTCATTAGGACGAGTCTGGCGTCTTAATCGTCAAAGTCATCTTAGCGGATGAGACTGTTCAAGGCAAATGTCATCCCCGAGATCAATCTTCACCCAAACATCGTGGAGTTAAAGAGCGCGTGCTTGGACATTAATAAATAACGGCAATGTCCTGGTGTTCATCTTGAAGGGCATCTTCCTCTAACAAAAAGCCATCTTCACTGTGCAGGTCTTCTTCATCTGTCTTTCCTCTTACACACACACACTACTGAACAGTATTGGGGTAGTGAAGCAGAAACTACTGACGTAGGTGTAGAAGAAGTACAGAAGTAGTGAAGTGTGCATAACATTCATTTTGCTCTCTACGGAACAGAGTGTCGTAAGTTTAGATGCTGTACAACTAAATTTTTTGAGCGTTTCGTGGCTGTGATGAGGGCTGTGTGCATTTGGCGTCTCCGCTCTCCGACACGGTGTCTGAATGTGCACAGAACAACTCCAGGAAAGTAAACTTTTTTTTTTCCCTCAAAAAATTATCGAACTATCAGCGCAGACGACAACTTACGCTTCCATTTCTACTTCGTTTCAGCCTTGCCGACGTGAAGAAGGACGAAGGGAACGAGCTGTATAAGACAAAGAACTACAGAGAGGCGCTTCAGCGGTACTCGGAGGCAATCAGTGAGTATAGTTCAATGGAGGACAAGTACTTCTCGTCTGCACCTTACCATCCAAGTTCGATCAGATCTCTCGCACAGTGAAACCCCTCTATAAGCGTCAGCTGGAAAAAATTTGATTCTACATGGTAGAAAGGAAAACATCAGTGTGTAAGGATCCACTGCAGTAGCATGGTGTGGGGTGGGTGTAATGACCAGGAATGGCTTCTGTGTAAGCTGGAATTGGACTTGTTGGTACAACCGAACCCCCTCAGTAGCGACGCACGAATTGAGTCACAACGTTGAGATTTCTCAGCAACTTTTTCTGGTCCCAGATCCCGCCGTCCACGTGATAGACCAAGTTGTGTCGCATTGGTCTGTGACTGCGCCCGTTGTAGGTGGATGGGTTGTTGGTTTTTCTCTCCTTCTTCCCGGAAATGCCCGTGAAAGGAGCAGCAATGACTTTGGCTAGTCCAATATTATCTCTTCTTGGGCGGCAGCGCTTGCAGCCACTCCCACGCGCTCACACAGAGATGAGCGGACGTTCGTTCGTTCAAGAGATAAGAGGATTACTAAGAAAGAGAGGTTTCATGGTCGAAATGGAAAAAGAACCGAACAAAAAAGCTTTGTACGTACAATTCAACAGTTGCCATCGTCATCGCCATGCCAGAAATGCTCGTGGTCACGGTCAGTTAGCACCCAATAATTACAGGGCAGGCTGGGGAGGAACAGAAACTCATTTTTCTATCTGCGCCCAAGCCAAGGTCAACTTTTTTTGGGCATCGTGTCCGGCAACCTGTATTGTTTCCTTGCTCAGGTCCGGCCTTCATTCGACCGACCGACCGACCGACCGCCCGCCCGGACGAGCCGCGCGTAAACACGCGTTTATGCATATTTATGGCTCATTTGGTGGAAATCCATCCCGGGCGCCCGGAGCTACTTTCCGCTCTGCCACCCACATTCAAAATTGCTACCTTCCGACGTTGCTATTGACTGCGTATACACGTACAGGTAGCAGTAGCAATAATAAGCGCACAGTGAGTGCCTCATTTCTCTGGAGGGGAAGAAGAAGGACGGGAAATGGGTCTTTGTGTTTGCGCCATCGCACAATGCACTTGTGTCACGTGCGTGGTAGCCAAGGTGCGTAATCGTAGCTCATGTGCAAATGATAATGAACACAGCCAAGGCTGTGTCACCCTCACCGGGCTGCCTCGATTTGTTCTAAATTCCTAACCTTGCACATTCTTGGCTCTTATCTCCTTGCTCCAACCTACAGAGTATCTGACCTTAATCAGTCTGCTGCAACTGAAACTTGTGAGCTTATTACACGGATTTCTCATGCTCCGACAAATAACGGTGCACATCTGACTACGGAGGTTCCTTGAGTACGCTCTGCCTTCCACTCTGCATGGAGGGATTTTTTTTCCATATGCAGTTGGCTCTCACAGAGGCTGCATCTCCGTCTCTCACCTGTGTGGGCTTTATGGCGCTGTCGCTTGAGTGGGCGTATTACGAGAATCGTCTTATGTCGGCAGAAACTCGCATTTGTCAGCTTACGATGACTGTCATTTCCTCTCGAAAAAAAGGGGATGAAATGTTCTTTTTAAAAAAAAATATAAAAAAGACACATTTTAAAACACTTCAGAGCCCCAAACTTAGTAGAATGAGGGGGAATAAAGAGAGAGTTGCGTTAACGAGTTGCGTTGGTCGATCGTAACTGGGGCATGAAGATTTTCCCCTTATTCCACTAACGATGCAGCTGCCTGCTACATAGTGCGAAGATGTTCTGCAAATATCTGCCTCGGCCTTTGCAGATTAGGCCTTCTCTAGCAGTTGACGCCTCTCCACGCTGGTTTGACAGCTAAGCTGGCACCACTCCGACTTTGTACCAACCAAACTCCCGCTGATGTTGAGCAACACTTTCTCGTTGCATGATTGTGCAATTTAAGGCGTCCTCACGCGCGTGCCATTTTTGCTGCACGTGCGCACTAAGTCAACACCCCCACGTAGGACATCGTGTTGAATGACCTGGCGGAGAGAGAAAAGAAAAAAACACACAAAGAGGACACACAAAGGATGATGAGCTTGAGGGAGGGTTTGAGTGGACGAGTGAGCATCAAGCGTCACTTTTTCTCTTTGATAACGAGGACGATTTATTTTCCTGGAGGAATCTCTAGCAAAAAATGGCAGAGGGGGAAAAAGAACGAAGTCTCCTCACTCTCGGAGACGGGCAAGCGACTCAGTAGAAGTACTGCAGCAAGAAGCAGTGACAGTAGCAACCGCCGTAGTTCTACCTGAATACAAGCCTGATTTATCACACGACACTTGATAGTTTTATTATGCCCCTGATTAAGGGGAAGAAAAACAAGCGGTGTTGGCAAAGATTGGGAATGGAGAAAAAGAACTACCTACAGTCACCATGGTACATTTGCGGAATTTATGTTCCCTCCAGTTATGTTTGTACCTTCTGTCTCTAGTTTTAGTCATCTGTCCCAAGCACTGATGTAAGCACGCTACCTACTTTACATACAATGTGCAGTATGTGCTGTAGGTTGTACGGTGTATACTTGTCCTGAGCTGTCATCCACAGTATTTGCGGTTAAAATTTACTTGATCCCAACAGTTGGCACACATCATACTTTACATGGTTCGTGCGGTAGTCATGCAGGTCTGATGAGAGCATGGATTTTGTGCTCTTGTCATGTGCTCATGATGTACGTATACATTAATAACATCCTTTCACTTTCATCTCTGTAGCCCTAAGTCCAGAATGCGCTGCTTACTACAGCAACCGCGCAGCCTGTCACATGATGCTGGGCCAGTTCTCCCGCGCTCTCGACGACGCCCGCCTCTCCGTCCAGTTGGACCCGGAGTTCGTCAAGGGCCACGTCCGCATTGCCAAGTGTTGCTTGAGCCTAGGAGAACTGATTGGTGCCAGACAAGCTATCGACAGAGCTCTGGCCATCGAGTGTCAGAACTCCGCAGTGCAGGCCGAAGCCTCCTCGCTCGAGGCTCTAGAGAGGTTGCAGGGTGATGCCAAACGGGCCTACGACGCAAAGGAATACAGAAAAGTAAGAGTGGCCGCGATACTGTACATGTACAGCGAGATGGTTACGTACGGATATAAGTTTACCTACCCTGGTTCTGTCTGTTAGGCGCTCTACTGCTTTGACCGGGCGCTCGAGGTTGCTACTGCCAGCCGCCACCTGAAGCTCTGTCGAGCCGAGTGCTTGGCCTTCTTGGGTCGATACCCCGAGGCGCAGACGTTGGCCAACGACCTCTTGCGGCAGGACCAGATGTGTGCAGACGCTATCTACGTGCGCGGTCTCTGTCTCTACTACGAGGATCACGTGGAAACCGCTTTCACGCACTTTCAACAGGTGCTCAAGTTCGCCCCTGACCATCAGAAGGCCAAAGACATCTACAAGGTGATTGCTCTCTTCAGCCTTTCAATAGAGATGCATTGTGGTGACATTTTGCATGAAAGGAGGCTTCAGCATTGATCCATATTTTCAGCGCGCGAAATTGCTTGCTCAGAAGAAGGACGAAGGAAACGAACTGTTCAAATCTAGCAACTGGTCCGCTGCCTACGACGTGTACTCGGAAGCCCTCAAGATAGACCCTTGCAACAAGTTCACTAATGCCAAACTCTATCTCAATAGGGCAATCGTGGCTGCAAAGGTGAGAGGAAAAAAATCAAGGCACTTTTTGTAGGTGGACGCCATACACTGCGTGCACTGATTGGGTCAACTGTGTCGTTGAAAATGATTCTGACTGATGTTCTGATCCCGCCCCCCTCTCCCTCAGCTGAAAAAATTCAAAGAATCCATTGCTGACTGCACTGCCGCGCTAGACTTGGATGACTCCTACCTGAAGGCGATCTTACGGCGGGCGCAGTCCTACATGGCCCTGGAAAACTACGAGGAGGCAGTGCGTGACTACGAAAAGGCCCACCGACATGACAAGAACAACCCTGAGTACAGACAGGCCCTTCAACAGGCAAAACTAGAGCTGAAGAAAAGTAAGAGAAAGGATTACTACAAAATTTTGGGCGTGGGGAAGGACGCCAACGAGGAGGAGATCAAGAAGGCGTATCGAAAGAGGGCATTGGTCCATCATCCAGGTAACTTTCAAGTACACCTCACTGTTATATATTCGCCTTTCATATATACGCATACATGCATACACGCATGTACACACGAAGTTCTACACAGAGCATTGCATAAGCTGTGCGTATCCAATGCCGCGTTGTACTATATATCTGTACTGTAAGAACACTCCTGTGCTCTATACGATAGAGTCGTCTTCCTTACAACACCTCACCAAGTCACTGACCTTACCATCTCTATGTTGTCCTCGTCGGAATTTTTAACACTCATCGTACAGCGTACCGTTGTGTACGTACAGTACAGTACGTTAGTTCAGTCCGAGATCATCATAATCATATTTCTCTTTTCATTGCATGAGCATTTTAAAAAATATCCTAAAGGAATGGATTATCCTTTCCAGATCGTCACTCTGGCGCTTCAGATGAGGAAAAAAAGGAACACGAGAGGAAGTTCAAGGAGGTGGGTGAAGCCTACGGAGTGTTATCTGATGCCAAGAAGCGGTCGCGCTACGACAACGGACACGACTTGGAAGACTTGGATGGCCATGGTCATGGCTTCAGTGGTGCCGGCATCGACCCGAACAACATCTTTCAGGCGTTCTTCGGTGCCGGCGGACCCGGGGGTGTGCCTGGAATGCACCAACAGCAGCAGCATTTCACCTTTGGCCAGGGCGGAGGCATGCCCGGCGGATTCTCCTTCCAGTTTGGATAGTAGACCATTGACAC
>JAAUXU010009570.1_pt1 | contig 31557 bp, 34 predicted proteins | sample 7278151 | NCBI WGS metagenome assembly JAAUXU01 (sample SAMN14350113, study PRJNA611818) | marine sediment metagenome | isolation source: surface marine sediment (1.8m) | place: French Polynesia: Moorea | collected 2018-08 | reverse complement strand
TTACTCCTGTCCAGGCCAAGACACACCCAAGTTACACTTCCCCTTCCTCATCCATGTGTATATAAGTGCTGTGCAAAATAGAGAATCCATCCCCAGTCTGAACTCAGACTTCGCTGTCTCTACATCCTCCTCACACATCGCACCGCCGCTACTCCGATTGTCACTACTCCAAGCTGAGTTACTCTGGTCATTTTGCGTTACACTCACTCATGTACACGTAGCCCGGCGCGAGCTGTACAAAACGTTACAGTTTATATCGAAGCGTCACCCTCTCCCTGTCTATTTGTACCGTCACAGAACCTAGAAACCTCTGTCCTCGGCTTTTTTTGCATACGTGTGCACTGCGCCAGAGGCTCCAGGGAGTGAACCCCCCTGAAAATGGTGGACCTGGGGGGTTAGGATTGCTCCATGAAAGTTTCTTGCGATTTCATCAACTTCTACCCCCTCAAAAAGCCAAGTTTCAAGTCATGCCTTCCTCTCTTTATACACTTAATAAACTGTCATAATGTGAAAAACTACTACATATCAGATGTCATCTTTCCCAATGGACAACTGCAGTGTGAGCAGGCAAGTTCATGATCAAGACCCTGTGTGATCTGGGTGCCAGCAGTGACATTGAGCAACACATCTAGGATGAGTTTGCCTTTGGCCATGCCAGGACATCCAGCAAAGAATTAGATGACCTTGATCAGCTTCTCTCCCAAGGCATGTAAAAATGACATGAAACTGATGAACGAGTGAGCTGTGATCGCTTTGTCATGCATTCCAGGCGCTAGAGAGAACACTGGACTTGAAACATTCAATTGTTTTTGCCATGACTAAATATTACAGTTTACAGTCGTAGGGAGGTAAATCCGTCACCCACGACATTACATGCAGCAATCCAACCCAACTACGGTGATACCAGCCCAAATGGCAGCTCTTCAGGCTCATTTTCATGCACCTTTTAGCATGAGTGGTCAGAATGTGGTGCAGGTATGCATTTTTTACAGTTGGGGTATGTCTTGGTGGACAAGTGTGTTTAGTGTTGTTCACACGAAAAAATCCCTTCATAATATTAAACAATCATTTAAGCACAATGTTATAAATTGTGAGCTCAAGCATCGGCAGAGCTGATTCTTGTTAACTTCTTACTTATCATATACAGAGCAGGTGTCAAGAGAACAAAGGTTCGACAATCTAAGTGTGTACTAAAGAGACTTGACTTGTACAGAGAAAAACCTCAAACCATGGTGACTATGCCTCATGTAGAGAAATAGACCAGCTTTAGGAGGACTAATAGGGTCTGACGGAGATCTTTTAAGACTACTCATTACTTGAAACCAACACAGAGGGTTTAGTTTAACACAAATACTTTATTCTTCTACTTGGAGGGGACACACACAAGTTATCTTACAAGAATTGGAGTGATGAGAACCAACAAGGTGTACCTGGCCAATCTGCAACTGAAAGGGAGTAGTTTCCCCAACTCAACCAGTCAGTGCAGGAAGAAAAGAGTTGTAATAGAAAAGTGAGCAAGAAGAAGGGCTTGGCAAGCCTTTACATGTAGCTTAAGCTTCCCTCTCTTAATGTGACCCTTACTGTAGAGCAGCTGCAGGCCTCCTTGACCCTTATCCTGAGATTTTTTTCTCCACAACAAACCCTCATAAAGAAACAACAGAGGATGCAGACAGGGCACAGAAAGGGACAGAAAAAGGTGACAGAAAAGGTGGGGACACAGATGATCTACCTCACTAGTTAGTGAACACTCAACCCCACTAAGGATAAGAAGCATATCTAGTCATACATAGAAGTACAAAATGGGAGAAAATACATCATTCAATGAACCTTTCAATATCAGTGGATCATCGATAGTCCAATACTTTCCACCCCACAAGGTTGGCTTTCTCAATCTCTTTAACTTCAGTGGTCGTTTCATAGCCTGCTGGAATGACAACCTCATGGTTGGGGCTGTATCCGGCCAGGAGGGCACCCCAAAGGCCAAAGGTGCCGTAAGTGAGGATGGTGTGATTGCAGGCAGCCATGGTAGCCAAGTCATTCCCAGTCTCTTCACTGCCATCATGCCATTTAGCATGCTTCTTGACATGCCTGGTCCCAAAGAAAAAGCACTCATCTTGAGAGCACACTTTAGAAGAACCAGAGAAGTTCTCCTCAGCCCATGTAATGTTGTCACTTAGGAAGACAAACAAAGGCATCTGCAAGTGGAACAAATACTTTCAAGCAAATGTGCTCGCTTGACAGGACGTCCCACACACCATTCACTCACATGATGCTTCTTTTTGAACCAGGAGGTTGCCTTATGGATGTATGTGGTATCCACCAGCGTCAGATTGTACAAGATATCCAGGTGGGACACATAATCAGTCAAGCGTGTGTGGACGCATATGAATGTTCCATTCCCTAAACAAAAAAAAATAGTCCAGGACAATGAATAGTCCGCCGCATTGCTTAATTCAGCTACTGATATAGGCCGATTCAGACCTGCGCCTGTATCGTCGCAGTGTCTGGAAGAATATAAGAAAACCAGACAGTCACTCAAGAGTTCGTATTCCACCCGAATCAGACGTAGCAACATCGTGAGCACTCCCTCTGGTACAGCAGAAGTATCTGCTCTCTGGAGGACTCATAAGTAGCGAGTTTCGAGTTGAAAGTTGCCTCTAGCGCTCGTTCCTCGCCATTCCATGCATCAGCATTTGTGGTTCGACCTTAGTCCCAACTTTGCTACGATATATGACCCGTCACTTACAGCAGACAAGACCAGCGCTCAAGAAGCACGAAGCACGTCAACATGACCGAGTCGCCAAGCACTCACTAAATACACAAAGAGGATTAAATAAGGTCCTCGAGTACTAGTATGATTGCAGCTGACAAGAAGACATTCAAAGATGATATCGTCATCCTCTGAAGATTTCGAACGAACTGCGCCTCTACTGCTGTATGAGTGACCAGACATTCTCTGAGACGCTCCAGCGTGCTGGAAGTTTCCATCAACTGCATCTTAGAGCACAGTCTTAGTAAGATGAGGGTGTCTAAATACGTGTTCTTCAATCGCTTCAGAGCTACTTTTTCAACATTCATATGAATTATAGGTGCTAATAACCCGGGATAATCAGTGATAATTTATCATTCAAGTATATGTTTAGAATGATTACCGTGTTCTTTGTGTTGCCGGGCGTGACGATGTTCAGCATCCATATCATTTGTACCAAGAGTGATAGACTTTGCACTAGAAATGCTACTGTTCGATCATGGTGCTACTTGAACATGTTGTCAATGTCAATCTCAAGAAGGATCCGTCTTTTCAAGATTTGAACGCAGTCCAGTCTCAGAGATCGACTGCGATCTAAGATCCCGGAAGATCAGGATTGCCATCAATTCTCCAAGATCCTTTCCTTTTATACAAATTTGTAGCATGTACCATTCATGTACTTCGTGATTTTCAAAGAATCTACTACATGGCAGTGGACTTTGCATGTCAGTCATAGTTACGGTGTCTTGCTTTTTTGGCAGTCCTGGTGGTTCGTCCTTTGTCATGCCACTTTACAGATTACATGAATATCAGAACTTTACTTTCCTGTGCAGGAGCTACCAGCACATATGCGCTATTCCATCGCCACAGTTGATATCCAATTGTTGGTTCCCAGAATGAGGAAGCATAGGGTGGCATAAGGAGAGCGGCACTGCTGTTTTCATCTCAAAAATGAATTGCTATGCTCCCTCTACCCTGCGGGACAATCCTTGGAAACCAACTTGCAGCAATGTTATTTCCTGTCTTAAGCAGAAGTTACAATGCTTTTACTCCAGCCTGTTCCACAACCATTGGAAAGCATCTTTGGCACTCACACTCTGCTATATCCACCCTGTCCTTGTATTTCTTGACAGCTCCATGGAGCCTCTCCTGTGCAGTGTGGATAAAGTGTTGCTTGAATGTGAAGATTTGCTGTATGTCCTCATAATGCTTGATGAAGGAAGATATATCATTTGGGTATGGACCCACATCAATTGCATGTCCAAACCTCAGGGAAGGGTCATCAAAGAGGACTGAGTAGTCATACTTATCTTCGGCTGGGCTGAAAGAGAAACTTTCTTGTAAGAGGAAAACCTTGGTATTTTAAGAAAAATTGGTGTTTTATTTCATAAAATTTACTCATGACACCACAAAAGCTGTGTGAGTTTTTTTAAAGTCATAAGACCACAATTAGACAGGAAATATGATGGACTCCTTCTCCAGCATGGTCATTATAAGTCACTCAGGAAAAGTGTAGTGTTGGGCTCCAATGTGGCATGATGGGAGGGCTGTAGAGCCAGGTACACTCCAGGACCTGCATTGGGCCTTGGTACACCATCATGTCAGACTGGCACCATTGTCAACATTGTATTTCCAAAAGTTGCAAATCAAGTGCATAAAAGTTGCTTACTTCTGCCAAAACATTGTTTCACAACAGTGAAAAAAGTATCTTTAGAACAATTGCAGCTCCTAAAATGCAAATAAAAGCAACCACCAAGTCAACAACATTTCAAGAACTGAAAATTCTGCCCCCAAGCTTGTTCTTCTAAGCAGGTGCCACTCCAGTGACATCTGAGTTACCTGTGGAGATCCAGTCTTTGCCTTGTCTTACCTGAATATTGTCATCCAATTATATCTAAGGTAGTGACTTGGCCGGTAACTTTCCATTAAGTGAAAGATTGTGAAGTTGGATTGGCCAAAGTCAAAGTAATACTGGAGCAGCTTTGCTTGCTTTTGCTGAAGCAGCACAGTCACACCCAGCTTCTTGTGGAGGACGTAGAGGGTGGCCAGGGAAGACATCTGTAATGAAGAGCTTGGAATGTCAGCTGCTCATTCCCCCATGCATCATGAAATCCTGCCTGATTTCCAAGTCTGCCCTTTCCAAAGCTGACAATTACACTTGGCTCAGGAGGGTCCAATGGCTGGAAGGGTAAATAAAGTCAAAACCTTATTGACAACACTGGATTGAGAAGTCAGTTTTACTCACAACAAAGAAGATCTGATTGCTGTCCATGAGATATCGTACTTCTAATAGGACTGCAGCACAGATCATGCAAAAAAACCAGGTCTTTTGGAGTCTCCTGTTCAGTCTGATTCCAAACATCACCACCTCCTCCTTCATCCTGATCAACTCCAAGGATCATATGACTTTGTCATCTTGGTGCAAGCAACATTAGATGCACAGTGTGTGTCTAGAGAGTGATGGCCCCTCGCAAGTATGTCAGAATTGAAATCATGACAACAGTTCAAATGATTTATTTGCCAATGTATTTATAAAGCTCTTACGACTGGCCAAAAATTTCACCAACAAAATGCGGAAGAGCATTGAATAAATGCATCATCCAAATTTTTGCGCAATTGAGCCAGAAACTGCGACTCTACTGTCAATTTGTAATAACCGAGAGGTCATCAATTTCTGGACACACTGTACAGTACCAGTACCACGGGTACTGTACCAGTCATCTAGTCCAGCAATTTCTTGTGGCAGACCTAATGCTCTTAGTTTTGTAAATTTTGACCTGAAATGTTGTGAGCGTCTTCTATAAACAGTACTTTTGCACAGAGGGAATTCCCAAAAAATGCAAAACTCACTTTTTTTGCTACATAGTTTTTAACAATGTGGAACAGAAGTCAAAATTGGCTAAACTAAGAGTGCTACGTCTGCCACAAGAAATTCCTTGACCTGATGAGTGGTACTGTACCCATCTAGAGTTCGAGGCAACTCTCCGCAAAGCCAGATTTTCTCACACTCACGATCTCAGCTTTCCCACATAATTGGCGCAGGTGTTGTGCCCGTATGCACCACGCGCAAAAGGGTATGGCGTGCTTTAAACATACCTTCCTGACGACATCTGCTACTGTGTTTGTCGATTGCTGAAACGCGTATTGTTGCATAAGGAACAACTTAGCCAGCAAGGCACAGGGCTGCTGCTGTCATAGTACAGTGCTGTTTAAGGGATGTGGATTGAGTATAAATCTGATCAAAACTTGATTAAAAGTTAAGGCGTCTTTTAGAACAGTGTCATTTCATTGCTGTCGACTTTAACAAAAATGTCAGCTTTAATGGGTTCTTGATCATGGAGAACTCTGGCACCTGGTGTGCCTTGCAGGCATCATGTCCGTGTTCCCAATAGACATCACTGATAACTTTTTTGCTGGGTTACCTGCCATGAGAACAACCAGATTGCATGAAAATGAATGATTTTCATCAATGTAGTTTTTTTTGTTTCACCCCGCCAAATTCTCCCTCGCACCTTGCGCAGACCAAACACAACTTCTCACACTGTAGTTGTCCGTTGGGAAAGATGACATCTGATATGTAGTAGTTTTTCACATCATGACAGTTTATTAAGTGTATGCAGCCCATGCACCCTGCACAGGCCTAGCACTTACCTCGTATGAAGTGTGATTTTCCAAACATGACGTCACGTGTCATTTTCAAGTGTTGGCTGAAGTTGATCTGTTTGCCAAGTCCTGCTTATAGATAGTCCAAGTGTGCAAGCATTCCTGCAAGTAACTTCTAAGAGCATGACATCACGTCAAATGCAGTACAGGAACTTGTTGAGGTGGAATTTTGAGGTAGAATATGTAGGCATGACACTTGGGCACAATCAGAGGTTCTGCCCCATTTGGTGCTGCAGTGCTTAAAGGAAGCCAAATGGAGAGGAAGGCATGACTTGAAACTTGGCTTTTTGAGGGGGTAAAAGTTGATGAAATCGCAAGAAACTTTCATGGGGCAACCTGACCCCCAGGACCTGACTTGTCAATCCCCTATGAATCCCTCTTTTCAGGGGGATTCACAGGCAATCTGGCACCATGCACAAGCACGCAAAAATTCCATATTCGAGATAAGAGGGTGCTAGGTTCTGTGATGTTACGAAAAGTGAGGCTCTTGTAATTGAACGAAACACATCAACATCATCGATCTGGTCTGCGTGTCAACTGTGAGTGTCCAGGTCGAGCCTTGTCCACGCCCTGACCGTCCACCCCTGTGGCTCCTCTGGCCTGTCGAGTCTCGTCCACGCCCGTAGCATCATCTCCTCCGGACTGGGGAAACTTGTCCACTCACGTAGCTCGAGTTTAAGTGCAGATAGAAGAAAGTATTTTTCTTCCAAAAAAGATACTTGTATCAAAGTAAACACTTTCCACCCCCAAAAGTAAAGCTGACTTTTTCGAACTAGTTGTTAACTACTTTGGTATTCGTGGACTCTCAAAGGTGCCTGTCATGATCTATCATGACAGGCACCTTTGAGAGCTCCAGGGATGTTTGGCTGGTCTATGTAGAGACCAAGAGGATTTACAGACTGCGGAAGGAAGACAGACTAGCAAAGTGCATAAAACACAAGCGAGTCATATTGAGACTTTAGCTATTTTAGCAATGGAAAGACTTGCAACTGGGCAGACAGGATCAGCCTACGCATGGAGTCGATGGTTGAAGGCGCCAACTGCGGCTTGCAAAGGTCCTGAGTTAGAACACGAAGACGCGCAGAGGTTGGTTGAACAAGTGCAACGTGACTTGCGCGTGGTCCACAGTCTTTGACGAGAGTAGCGAGATGGGCCGAGACACCTCCAACCTTGAAGCCTCGAGGCATGTTGCGGGTGGAGAAAAGGCTGCCGGGGCTTCAGCTGAAGAAATTAGTGAAAGAGCTCGTGTGACCAATGATGTTTCTACTGAAGAGGGACGTATTGTAGCGATACCATCCGGGGAGGAAATCACGTCTTCAGCTGAAAAAGAAGCGGGAGCACTTCCTGGTACTTCGAGAGATTGAAGTTCTCTTTACCACGATCAGGGTACAGAGGATCTGCACAGCTGGAAAGATGAATGCAGATGAAGTCATCTTGCAAGGGTACCTGATGCTTGTACGAGCGGGTCGTTGCTGTCTTGGACGGGTCCAGTCTCATCTACGTCTACCTGCACCACTGGGAGCGTCTTGCTGTCCTCGAGCAAGATGCTTGGCAAAGTCAGTGGTGAGACGGAACCGGTGGTCCAGGAGCTGGGGCTTCTGGAGCAGAGTTAGTGAGACACGAACCCCTGTTTTAGAGGACGTTCAGAATGGCGTTGCGCAAGTTGAAGAAATGATGGGTAACCGCGACGGTAGCAGAGAGTATGAGAGTGCCAATAAGGAAGATATCCCTCTAGAACTGCGACGACAAAGTCTGGATCGCCCTCAGCAGACACAAGACGCAGCGGCATCAAGTAGTTTTGAGCGTAGAACGGAAATGTGAGTGCCGTGGAGCTCGTGAGCGAGTTTTCGGAGCGCGAGAGCGTGAACGAGCACTCGATGCTCGAGAGGACGCTGGAGTGGTTGTGGTTAATCGTGGAGGGCGTGGCTCGTAGAGTAGCGCCATGACGACGGTGCCCAACAACCACTCGGCGCAGTTCGAGTTGCCGACATGGGGCTTGAGAAGGCGAGCGCGAATGTTTGGCGGGAAAAGATGGCGTTTCTTCACGTTTTCGTCAAGCCGGTGTCCTCCTCACAGTCGTTTATCCCCTAGCGTGGGGTCGCTTACCGTGGGGTCTCAATCCGTGGGGTTGCTTCTCGGCTACCGCTGCTGAGAGCAGTCGTGGTCTTAGTGATCGCCTAACAACAAATCAGAGAGTGCTGAGTGAGCTTGTGTCAGAATCGAGAGGACCCTCACCAGCCTGCTGGTGTGCGCGTCGGTGAGCCTTTTGACGGGCGTGATGTTCGAGAAAGTGAGATTCAGCATGATGCTGAGGCCACGGCCAACTGCATGGGCGAGTTCGTCTCAAGGTACGAGAGTAGCTTAGGCTGAGTCGGTGAGCATTTTAAGAGACATGCAAGAGACGCATGGGGATTCCATTGCACAGTAGACGAAGTGTGCGGGGAACCGTGCCGGATTACGACCGGGTGTGTCCGGGAGAAGAATCGACATGAGGGCAGAAAGTGTCAGATCAAATGCTTCCTCCAAGTGCTGGAAGTCACGTGTTGGACCTTCAGTTACTCCTTGTGGTTCATGTCCTTCCTATGCTCCAATGCAACGTTCATGGCCAACGCCGTCTATGCTACCTGTGTCAGGACCCTTCGGGGCAACTCGGCCGGCAGCTGCTCCGCCTGAGCGGCTTGGCTGATGTGACACGCGCTCTGCCTCTGGGCCGACGGAACTCCAACCATGACCTTCTGGATGCCCAGCAATAGGGAGTCCTCCCTCGCAGAGTTTAGCCTCTCCTCAGACCGACGCCGGCACCAAGTGTGACTGTGTTCCATTTAGCTCTTGGAACGTCTTCCTAGGCTGGGACAACGGGAGAGTTTAATGAATAACGAAAATTGCCCAAGTTTGACAGTAGAGCTGAATAGTATCTGCAATGGAGAAGTGTGCTCTTGACAGGAGTACACAAGATGGATATCTCAGTCAGTGAGAGGCCCAAAACATGCTTGACTCTTTCGACAGGAAATGCAATGCATTAGGAGCTGTCGTCCCTGCGTCATGCTCTCCGTATAGATATGAAGGAGATGCACAGGCGATCCGAACTTTAGAGAGAACATTTGGATGGGCTGGCAGTGAGTATCTTTAGGCCTGCAGAGCAGTGGAAAAGCTGTCCATTACTCAGCCCCTCCAGGATATTTTCGAGCTTCTTGGAGCAGTTCAAGGGCTCATTGAGGAAAAGAATGATCCTCATGGATTTTATTCTTCACAGTTCCATCTTGTCCATCGTGGAGTTCTAATTTACTCGACATCAGCTTGCAGGAGACCCAAGAATGTCTTCGGGGGCGTTGACAGACTTTGAGGCCTTGAAACACTTGGCCTTGTTGACCTTCACGCGCTGTGATAGTCTGGAGTGAAGTTTGTACCCAAAAATGACAAAGTTCGAGTTTGAGCGTTTACCAAACTACCGGGACCGTTTGCAGATGTCATGCCAAGAAGTGGCAAGAGGGAAGTGCCCTAAATTTGTGGACTATAGAGCATTGGTTGTGCTTCCTATACGAGGAGGACAGGCCCAAGAAGTACAGGCTAGAGAGCACCTAGTACGACCGTCGTGCATCACGTGGCCTCCAACTATACCAAGGTCAGAGAGCCTGAACACTGTCATTCTGGCACTTTGATAGACTAAATGTTCCAGCTTTCGGTCTCTTCAAGTATAAAAACGATGCATGAATGTATATTCTGCTCAGATAGTATATGCGAGTCCAGCGTTGTCATTCATACCGACTAACAATTACCTCGAGGAAAGTAGTTAGCGAAGTATTAAAAACATCCCCTGATCACTCTCGAGCTGAACGACCCGAACCGCACCCGTCGAGTTTGAAGTTTCAAGGCTTCTACACCAGTGCTAGATGTGCTTTCGCGCTTTGTCTGGGTTTTTAGCGCCGCCTGGAGCACAAGTGTGCATTCACTTTCGTGTAGACAACCTCTCCAAAACAACTTTTATTTACTTAGCACGAATTCGTATTATCATGCGTGGCCGACCCTGAAAGATCATAAGAAAATGTCGACGTATTTTAACAGAAAAAATTGCTAGTCGTTTCACTAGCGAACCGCTTACCAGAGCAGAGCAAATGAAAAATGCTGGCTGCCTAAGTTAGTTTTCTTTATTACGAAAAATCACTGTTAAGGGCAAAGCAAATCAACATTTCGACTTCCTCCTCTGCCTTTTCTGTTCCTCCCTGAAGTAATATTAGTCCAGTGTGTACTTTACTTTGTAAAGCATATTGTTCCTTGTACTGGAATCCAGACCATGAGACACTTCAGACGTTGCTACCTTCATGGAAAGAATTTGATTTTCCTTTTGCAACTACAGACAAGTTGAGAAAATCGAATGTCGACTATATTAACACAGTCTGGTGGACAGGTAAATTTACCTCCAAGGCCCTTTCCGGCTTCTTGGCCGTGACAGAGTAGGCACAAAGGCTGTGGAAACCTAATTTTAGAGCTGCCACTCATGCATTCAAGAAGTTTTCCTGAAAAAGAATCGATCTGGAGTGGACTCTGCTTGACTCGAGTGGACTCGAGACATTGAAACGCCCCGAGTCACAGTGAACCTAATTGACAAAGTTGAGAATTTCGGGCCTGAAGACAACAGTCAACAATGTGTGAACGTGTTCTTCAACATTAAAAAAGTACCTGTTCTAATGAATTCAAGACAAACTGAATGGACGAAGTCTAAGAGCAAAAGTTCTCCAACAACCGTGGCTCTGATAGGCGATGTCCACTGTTTCGCTGCTGCAACGCTGTACTTAGTACACGTACATCTCCTGCTCTGATTAAGGCTGTGACAAAAAATGCATATATTATTTCCCAAAAAATGCTGAAAACAGCCAAAAATGCAGGAGAAATAGCCAAAAAAATGCAAATAGAGCAATTAGCATTCCTCCAATGAATCGACTTAAAATTCCAGTGCGCGATTAGCATGTCCTGGTCTTGCTAAACAGGCACATTATGAGTACTGTACTCATCGAGACCAAGTTTGAAGTAGTGATGTGCACGAGCCTGGATCGACTCGAAAATCTTCGTAATTCGTACATGAGTATGAAGGTCACATAATGGAAGTTGCTAAATGAGGAACTGTCAACCAAGTTTCAACGGCGGTAACCATTAGAGCTTCAGCATTCTCCCCCAACATGGTGTGGAGTGGCAACGCTGCTCAGGGTTGACAGGTCACTATTAGGGCTGGGTATAGAGCCCAGAGCTCAAAATTGCGAGTGGAGTCGAGTCGAGTTTTGGGGGGCTTCAGCTCAGCTCTACCCGACTCAAAGTGGCCTTTTTGGACTTGAAGCTGGCAAAGTTACCTCATGAAGCGACCTGTTCAGCCCCGCCACAATTCGAGTCGGGCTGACACACCAAAACTCGACTCGAACCCAACTGTGCCTTCGTGCAACGGATGCACAGAGACCCAAATACTGCAGAAAAGTTTTTTCTTTTCTTTAGACAGCTCTCGCCATGAACTGCTTCTAGCTAATGCTTCTACATATTCGCTGCAAGTAATCTCGTGTATTTCGCCTCGTGTACGTGCACACGTGTGCGTACACGTCGTCTACAGCGTGAGTCACAAAGAATGTCCATCATAGCGGAGAAGAAGAGAGGTCAACAGGGTGTAGAGGAATGGGTCATTCTGGCGCATGCGGTAAGGTGGCTGCCGTAGATGTAGACGTAGTACGAGTGCGTCCTGTACTACGAGGTGTGCATTATGATCCCATGTTGAGCGGGTCCCTGTCGTCGGAGGACGTCTTGATGTACAGGTACTTTTCAGCGGCGGGCGTCAAGTTGTTAGTGGGGTCCAGGTGGTGGGGGATGAGGTGGCAGTCGGCTCCGTCGACGTAGAACGCCTCACACATCTCCTCCCTGAGGAGAGACAAAGACGTGCATCTCTATGACCCTGTATTTTTAAAATGCACTGATGCAGGGTGGACAAAGATGACTCACAAGTCACGTTTGACGGTTACAAAGTGAGATTGCGATCCAGCCCGCTAGTTTACAGGGTGGACAAAGATGATTTGCAGCTCGCTTTCCAACACTGCGACCCCTCTTCAGTCCACCCCGTATCAGCTGACGCTAAAAGCCCGAAAATGTGATTTAAGTCACTCATCACTGGAGACGTTTAAGCCATGACTGCGCAAGTTTTTTTTGTCGTCGTTGCCTCGTTTGAGACCCTATTTGCACTTTTTCTTGTCAACCCAACCAGGGGACTGCCAACAGTGGCTTTAGTTGCAAGTCAGTGTGTGCACATTTATTGTTGCTGTCTAGCTTATGCCAACTCTGCCAAGCTTCTCCGGGGTCTAGACAGACAAGCCTGGCTTTGGGTGTCTTCAGCATCAGCTTAGCTGATTCGGCTACCTCCAATTTAAGGACAAATAACTGCTGTTGCAGGGGAACCTTCATAAAAAGCAAAGGAGAAAATGTTGATGTTTCTCCACCTTTTCGGTAGTTTGTCAAAGGTCGTTGTGCCATTTTTTGATTTTGTCACTTCTGCCAACCACTCACAGAAACACTTCTCCTCGCTTCGAGCAGTATCCAGCGCACTCGTTCTCCGGCTTGTCGGTCTGGATGTGGATGATCGTGTGCTTGTCGACCGTCGCCTCCCAGGCGTCCGACTCGAGTTCGTAGAGGTCAATTATCTCGCACGAGGACAGCCACACCGAGAAGGACAGCAGCAGCAGCAACGTCCGCGACATCCTCTCCTTCAACATGGCGGAGTTGCAGCAACACACACCGACCAACACGTAGAGGAAAGAAGAAGAAAGACCAAGTCAGGGGTGTCGCAATGTTGTTGATCGGAGACAACGTGTCCATGTGTGTACAGGGTGTGTCAACATTGATGGCTTGAGCAGGAGAAAAGTGGCTGATAGAAAGGGATGGGTCGGGCCCAGCAGCCCGCCAGGCGTTCCTTTGCCGGCTCAAACCATCGTTCTCAGCCCGACAGGGCCCATTTTCCGACTTTGGCTCAACGTTCTGTACATGACTGACGCGAGTGGGCAAAACAACAGCCCCGCGGGCCATATTAGTATCTTTAGAACTTGTGTTGACACAATTCTTTTCTTATCATAGTTTCATACATTTGTGTGCAGGATGTAGCATCTTGGCTGTCCGGCTCGGGCCGGCCCACTTATAAAAAGTTCTGGTCAGTCTCGTCTGTAGTGATAATGGAGGGTAAAAAAAAGTTGTTTTTGCTGCTTTTAGCCCCCCCCCCCCAAAAAAAAAAAAGGTAAGGTACCTTTGGCCGTGTCTCATCGGTGTTTAAAATTTAGGAGAGCCTCAAAATTTTCCCTCAGGTCCCTGCACAGGTCGTGAGTCCCATGAACGCGGACGGCGACCACTCCGAGGGAGAGTGTGACAGCACCAGCAGCAGCAACGGCAGCGAGGGTTTCCAGGGTGTGACCAAGTTGCTGTTTAAAAATGTCCGGCGCTAAATTTAACGCACCCTGTACATGATCCAGGGGAGTGACTTTGAGGCACATGGGGTCGAGCCTCTGTTCGCTCCAACCTCCACTTGGCCTCGCCGTCCTTAGATTTATGCTTCTGCTGCCTCCAAATGGCGCGATTGCTGTGCTTGGAATGGGTCAGAAGACGCACAAAGTGTGCCCACCCTGCTGAAGTCGGCCAGCAGCAAGAAGCAGTAGAAGTTGCCACTGTATCTGTGGAGACCAAGTGCAAGCAAGCATTACTTATTTATAGGTGTGACTGAACCGCGGCAAAGAATGAGCTAGAACAATGTAATTGACCAATGCTTTCTCTCAATTCATAGAAGAAGTCAACAACGCAGTCAAACTGCACACACGCACAATTTGAACTGGCGCTTGGACCACCTAAAACGATTACTCGATCAACGGAAAACAATCGACAGATTCTGAATTTATGATCCTGCCTTTTTCGCGCAGGAAAGCTGATGAAGTTTTTGCACAAAGAAATACTGCAGTGGCTGAAAGAGGGGAAAATTGGGGTTTAGCGCACTTCTCTTGCGCAGAAAGTGAGATCAGAGATGTACCTCAGTTCAGAGAAGTGCGCATTTTGGCCACAAAAAGACCTGCTACGCTTACGCTTGCTCTTAATATCTGGTCTATAACAGTGCCAGTGCAGCATCTCCGCCTTGTGCATGAGCAGCACAGGCACACAAATGGAGGAAGACACAGGCCAGATTTTGGGGGTCTGGGCTTGGCCGTCTGAGTCAAGTCTCTGTCCAACACACGCAACCTCTGTTCTGCACACGCACGCAGCTATGTACTGCATGCTGTGTACTGCATGCTGTGTGCTGCATGCTGTGTACTGCGTACACGTACACAAGGTCTGTACTGCATACCAAAGCTCTGTACACGCATAACGTCTGCACTGCACACTAAATCTCTGACCTGCGCTTCAAAGCGCTGCACTGAACACCCCTAAATCTCTGCATTGGGCATCCCTGAATTGCACGCCAAAGCTCTGTACACGCAAAAGGTCTGCACTGAACACTAAATCTCTGTACTGCACACTGAAGCTCGGAACTACACGTTGAAGCTCTGAACTGCACTGCAAAACATTGTCCTGCACAGTCAATCTTTGCACTGCACAGTCGAGCCTTGTACTGCACACACACACGAAAGATCAGATAAAAGTGGTGTCATTTCATAGTCGACTGCCCCACAATTAAGCCCGGGACAAACATGCAAAGACAAACCGCGGTCTGGGTAATGAGACCTCGGAGGACGAACAAAACAAAAACAAGTCTTTTCTTCGACGCGGCACGTGTCCGACCCCGCCAAGCAGAGCAACCGCACCCTCTTTTTGCTCCTGTGCTTAATCAAACTTTGGCATCCGCAGAATAATGACTTTTCGATCTTGATGAAGCTGTCACGGTGACATTTCCGCCCGCCCTCACTTCGCAGGAGCAAAAAAAGGGCGGCAGAAAGCGTGCAAATGAAGTATCTGCTGATTAGCAAAAATGTACCTGCGAAATTGACTAAGAAAGCAGAAAGATTCTTTTTTCTTTTATTACTGCTCGCTCGTGACTCCAGCACGCGACGTGTGAGTCAAACACATCACTGTTGAGGTTTTCTTTTTTTGGCCTTTACGTCAAAGTGACTCCATGAGTAAGGAGATCAAGCGTCCTCGATCACTGCTTGGCCAATTTGCTCTTCTCATGTGTGCTACACATGGCTCTTTTCTGGAGATCGCCGAGACAAACGATCGGATCGCTTTGTCAAAACAGTCCTGTAGGAGAAGAATAGACTTTTCCTGGCATCCTCCCCTCCCCCCCCATGTAATCGTCCCCCCCCCTCCCCTTCCCCTGTTTTCTACCATGCACGCAAACTACGAAGAGTAGGAGAAAGGGGGGGGGGAGAGGGTAGAAAATGATAAAATGCTCCCATATGGCACACCATGGATCATAACCGCACGCAATCATTGGGCTAATTTTTCGCAAGAGGCAGAAAGTTTTCCAGTGATTGCACAGTGATGTATTTACATTGTTGCAGCTGGGTGTTTTTTCCTCTTCGACGCGTGTCTACTCTGGCAGAGGTGAAATTCTGCTGTTGTCCACTTTAAATCTGTATTGACTTTTTACATTATGACGGCATAAAAAAAATCTTGTGTGCTTTGTGCCAATACCAGGGATGACGGAAGCCCCGGGCTCGTGAGGACTTTTCCGGGGAATCGAGCCATGATAAAGTTTTTTTTTTTTCTGTGTGATAATTTTTTTGAAAAGAAAGTCCAGATATAGAGAAAAGTCGAGGATGAACGTGGAAAAGGCACCATTTTAGTAGGGGCCGTTCCTTCCATCCGCAGCGCAAGTTCCAACAACCAAGTATTCATTCATCCAAGTAATAGTTCAGTTATCGAAGCATTCAGTGAGTCTTCTATTAAATATTTCACGTGGGTTAAAAGCTAAATGAATTATTGCCCATCAAATCATCCCAGAAGGCGGTGTGCGATGTCACTCTATGGCCTCGGTCGCAATGCTGTTGAGGCCGCAATGAGGCCGCCGTCTCGTGTTCGTGATGTCTCTGGAGGACGAGGAGCTGCAGGCCCGCTACAGCTCTGAGTTGGAGCTCAACGGGCTGGAAGAGTCGTAAGCAGTCCTGGCGTGAACTGGAGCAGCCATTCCCCTGCTGCAGTGCTCACTAGGGATGGATCGGACTATCGGGTTCAAAAAGCTTGACTTTGTTCGACCTTTTCGTAGCGCCCCGACTATCTCAGTCGGGTCGACGACGCTAAGGTACCGTCTCGGCCAGCTTTAAGAACTGTTACGACTAGCGTGCAGACGAGCTTGACGACTGGCTCAATTCGGGCCCGGCTCGAGGACGACCCTATCTTCCCAGACCGTCGTCAGCTCGTAGATAGGACAGCCCGATTCATTATTAGTGCTCACATCATCATTGAGGCGACTCACAGGAATGTCGTGAATCACGACTCGTGATCAAGGTATTTGTAGCAAGACTTATTTCTTCATGTGGTGGCAATACTGATTTTGGTGACTTAATACTATAAGTTAAGTGACCGATTGTTCAGGTCAGGCGAATCGATCTTTTTTTGCCGCATGGAAATGGTGTCGTCATTTTCATTTTCTCCTCTCCCCCTTCAAGCTACGAAAGATTCAATGGGGTCAGAGATGGGCTACGGGCCCCAAAAGGCCCGCGCCATCACTACGTAGTGCAGGCGAGGACAAGAATCCATTGTCTGAGAGCTCATGGTCATTGTAGTACGTGTTATATTCTACGAGTACACCTTACTTATTGTGTTTTGGCCTTTGCTCCTGCGAACAGAGTTTCTTTCAAATCAAAGCTTAAACTTGGCTTCCCGGATGAGTTTCTTTATGGGACTGCTCATCTTGGGCGCTGCCATCATTGGCATCATTCTCCGCTGATAATCTGACAAAGATGACGAGGATGAAGAGTGCGTGGAGGTGGTGGAAGAGGCGTCGTCGCTGCTCGAGGTGTCGTCGTCGTCGCCAATGATGTTGTCGTCGTCCAGGACGATCTCTTCCTTTTCCATGACCTTCTTCGTCTTGGATTGTTGCTGGCTGCTCTTTCCAGCGTCGGTCGTCGGGGCTGCTGCTGCTGCTGCTGACGATGATGCCGCCGTCACCATGGCCGCCGCCTCCTCCTTCTTCAGTTTCATCCTGCGATTCTGGAACCAGATCTTGACCTGGCGCTCGGTGAGGCCCAACTCCAAGGCGATCTGGTCGCGGCGAGGTCGGCACACATATCTGGAGAAGGAGAAAAATACCGTGTGAGTCACAGAAAATGTCTGTGGACGCCAAGAAACACTTCAAGGACATGGCAATGAATGATGATCTCCTCCCTAAATCCATTTTTTATCCCTTAGAATTATTTTCCACTGAAATTCCGACGTCCACTCATAACAAACATAACATGGGTCTTTATATCCTACAGTGAGTGCCTCGAAAAGTGTCACTCCGGACTACATTTTCCCCTCCTGCGGCCTCTGCACTGCGTACGCAGTGAGGAAGCCTCAATCCTGAACACCTCGTGTTGGTTGAGTGGGAAATGCCTGTGTCTGCACACACTCAAGGCCTCTCTACACAGTCCCAGCATCTTTTATCCAAGAAAATTGAAGGGCCTTTAGAATATGAGTTAAGCCCAAAGGGAAACAAATGAGAGGCCTGCGGTTCCTTTTGAGTTTCGCACACGGCCCATTTGCATAATACCTAAGACTAACGCGTCCACTGTCATTTTTCTTTCTCTGCTACCTTAAAAGTCCGTGAGAAACATGAGAAAGTTACGCTCTAAACGCTTTTTTTGGCCTCAGAAAATAATCTGCTTGGGTCTTTCTCCTTGTTTCAAAGTTTAGGTAAGTAGGAGAACAAAAGAAGAAGAAAAAAGTGAAAGGGTGCAATTATCTGAGGCCTAAAATGAATGAAGATTGTTCCTAGTTTTTCCTACGACAGCCTCATCCTTCCTCACCAGGGGTTCTTTCGATTTCACACTTGGTTGGACGACGCTGACGATGGCCCAATGATGTGGCCGTCGTCGTCGTCGTCGCCGTCGTCACTGCTCCGGCATATGAAGAACTTTCTCGCAAAGGAAGATAAGTTGGCGATAAGTTGTTCATTTGGGACTCATGTTGGCCTCATGCATCTTCCTCGTTCTCGGCCACGTCGTTCGTCACATTCGGGTGACAATTTTGGTGATGTCATGACTTATGTAGCAGGGTCTTTTTCAGTACTGCAGCAAGATGCCAGGAGCGTAGAAGCTTTCCTATGGGGAATTCTGCCGGGCTCAACTTTCGGTGCTGTTTCAGCCCACTTAGGTAGTTCTACTCATGTAGCAGGCACGAGAAGAGCTCGTCGACCTCCTTCATTCACTTCTTGCCATTGCCAATTCCATTTTCTGACCCAATTCTTTTTCCTCTGTTAGTGATGACGTGAGCCTCGAGCCTCGAGCCTTTTCGCACTTCTGACATGGGGTGGAAGGCACGGCCGTGACAGACTTTTTCGCGAAATTGCCGGCCTATGAAGTAGGCCCATGATCGAAAAGAAAGCCTGGCATGGAGAAGCGTTCGGTAGGACTAAGCAGCGAGTGCAAACCGTACGAAATAGCTTCCATGTCTATAATCAAGGCAACCCCGTAGTCATATTCCAAGACAACAGTTACAGCGCTAAAGCTTGAGCCAGGTTCGAGCCCTCTTCAAATTAGCCACAGAGGGAGCTCGTGGGCTTCGGAATAGAAAACGTCTGGCTCGTGTCATCCCTAGTGCACTTCAAAAGCATGGACCATATCAACATCTCCTGTCCCACCCGCCTGTCCGAGGATCATTGCAGTTGTTGCTCTGTCTGTCGGGTTTTGCCGCAGACTGTGAAGACTGTACCGCAGATTGTGCCATATCCTGAACCACGATATCTAGACCACGATGTCTGGACCAGGATATCTGGACCAGGATGTCTGGACCAGGATGTCTGGACCAGGATATCTGGACCAGGATATCTGGACCAGGATATCTGGTCGCTGGCCATAGTCGCTCACTTGGCACCAAATCAGCTTAGACTGTTTCAAAGGAGCGTCGAAGCAAAAACCTTCCATGCAGCAAAAGGGTCGGCTTACATCAGCTGACTTTAGCTGATGCGTGAAACGTCTACACTGTAAATTCTCCCTGTCCGATACTGGACAACGACAGCATGTGCAGAAATGTTCTTTTTTCCCTTTAAGTACCCATCAGAGGCGCGCAGGAGCAGCTTAGCATAGACAGGAAAACAGGTTGATGAATGACAAATCTGCAGCAAAATCTGCAGCAAAATCCCTACTTATCCTCTCATTTGCTCTAGTTCGTTCCTGCCTGCCTGCTCCTCTTTCCCTCCTGTCAGAGGGCCATGTACAAGTGTAAAAGCACAGATGTTGCCTCAAACCTTTCCAATATGGCACTTAATCGTATGTTCAGCTGTGCTCTCACCTGTGAGAGGCAAAATGACTCGGATGAAACTGATTCCATCCCACCCAAGAGGATGAGGTCCCGCTTGCTCAAGTGTGCTTGTCGTGTGCTCGGTTTTTTGCCTCTGGAAATCAGGGTTGCCAGCATTGGCTGGTGGTTGAGCCTGGCTCTTAGTGTCAAAGTGAGGACAAAATGCTGGCAAGACAAGACCGTTATTCTGCCAAGACATTTTGTCAAATGTACAAAAAAATACCCAGGTTCTTTAAAGGTAATTTTATTTTGACTGCACCCCTGCACTTCTGCATATTTGCCAAAAGGTGCAACAAGTACATACACGTAGTTTTGGTCCGGGTTGGACAATAAAGACTCACGATTATGCAAGGGGTGCAGAAAAATAGTCTTTGTAACGTCTGTGGTACAATTTGAATCGAGAGGCTACTTGGCGGAACCTTCATGGCACTGATGTGCTGCAGGGTGGGCTAAGAAGACTCGCAACGTCGTTATCCACCTTCAAAACGAGTGGCAAGTCATCTTTGGCCACCCCGTACACACACAGAGGAATGCTGGGTGGGCTAAGATTCGCAATGTTGCTTTCCACCCTCCAAATGAGTTGCAGACCACTTCAGACCACCCTGTACGGATGTGATCAGCTGAGTGCGTTCACTATTGATTAGTCTCTATGCAAACAGAATGGGCAAAGATCAATCTGATCAACAAAAAGAAGGGTCAAACCTCAGAGAGAGTCCAAGCGTCAGCTTTTGACGACTTTTGAGCCCTCCCATTCTGTCTGTACCTGCTACAGTATGTGCGTGAAAGAGAGCGAAGAGGGGGGGGGGTCGAGCTGTCAATCACCGTTGTTGGTGCGACTCTCGTTTACCGCTTATTTGCCAGTAATAAAGAGAACGCGCTTGGCGGCCTCGGCGGCGTGAGTGGCGGCGCGGGCGTGGGAGGCGGCGGAGACGTGCGCGCGGCGGCGGATCAGATGTCTGAAGGCCCGCTCGTGAGGGGAGGAGACGGTACAAATAGGATTCTATGTACATTGGGTAGACAACTCTGACTCAGCTCTGCTCATCTGTTCTTTTTAGTTGATCGTGCGCGCGCGTGCGCTTTTTAAGCACGCTGCTGTCACTGATGCCATTATGTGCGATTTCTGCAGTGGCTGTGAAGAGGGATCTTCTCAATAACAACACTGCACCAACTCTGTGTGTGAGTTCGCTGTTGGAGGCTGTCAAAACATTTGTGCTCGCCTTTATCCTTCTCCACCCTCTTTTCTCCTCTCCTTCACTGTCTCCCAAGGTAAATGTACAGAATGTGTATGGAGGCTTCTGTCACGCCATTTCTCTCTATCTTTTCACTCAAAATAGTGCACGAATTTGGGACGCTCTTTGTCGACTCCGGCCTCTTCTTTATCTCAGATGAAGGAGATGACAGAGAGGTGGCACCAGCACTCGGCCGAGGACCACTGACTGCTTGACCACTCCAACAAGGTCGTGTCAGGCTGATCCCGTGAGATCCAAGCCAAAATCGTGTGGGACAGATCTGGAGGGATGATCGGTTTCAGGGCGAAGTCGTCATGGACGCCACCAATCCATCAATGACTTGTCACACCCAATCCCCTTGGACTTTTCAAGTTCAGCGTGCAGAAGAATTGGTCACGTGTACGAGATCACCAAGATCATGGACGACTGCGGCGTGCTTGGCCCGCTCGGGGTGAAAATATGTGACGTGTCTTTCTGATCGCATCTTCCTCCGAGGCCAATGGAGCGATTTGGAGGCCGCAGAGTGTGTGGGTGTGTATGTGGGTGTGCCATACTCGGCCACTTAACAATGAGCGGTTGAGTTAGTAAGTAAGTGGTTCCTCCTAGACAATGTCAACTTATTATATTCCCGGAAGAGGTTAGGAGATCTTTCCTTGATGACCTTTCTGTCCACTGCTGACCGGTCCTGCAAGCAACTCTCCGGGTCGATCCCGGAGGGTCGACTAATGACTGACGACCATTGTACACATGTTGTAAGCTCCACACGATTGACGTCAAGATAACAGCATCGTTTGTATTAATTTCGCGCTATTTACTGAACGACAAATAAGATTAATCTCGTTTCACTCGATCGTCTGTCTTTGTCAGAGATATCGACGCGCAAGAAAATGTCGACTTGGCATTTGGTATTATTAGAACATTACCGATAGTGCCGAATGCAGGGAATGAAACCTCTCAAAGTTCAATAAGCTATTAATAGATCTCACCCTGTGGCATGAGCGACAGAAATACCCGGACGTCAGCGTGGTGAGGCCTCACATGTACGGCATATATATAGTTCGAAAATTTCAACTTCGGATTTTCGTGGTGCAAAATTGGCACTTTGCACTGGCGTAGCTGCTACAAGTCTCAGTTTTTTGAAGACAAAAAATGATTTACCAATTGCCCCTTTAATTTGAACTTTTACTACTTATGTATTAGGCTAGTTCAAAATGATACTTTTTCTGGAAATTCATATTTTTCCATCCTGACTTTTTGTCATTTTTTCAAAAAATGAGACTTGTACCAGCTACGCCAGTGTCTAGTGCCAATTTTGCACCATGAAAATCCAAAGTTGAAATTTTCGAACTAGCCTAAATTATATATATATTGTTTAAGTGCGTCCCGTCGGTTGCTCGACAGTGTCACGAAAAAGAAAGCAGCTATTGACTCATCGATGAAGAGAACGAAGCAAGACTCCCCAACCAGGGAAAAAAAAAACCTTTAAGGCTGCGTACTTGGAATCACTACAAAGCCTCACTCATTGAGACACACACAAAAAGTCAGTCAATAATTAACACTATCCCAATTATATGCGCCGAGTAAAAACTAGACATATATGGCAAAAGAGAAGTGACTTCTTGTTTTTGCTTATCTATCGATCTGTGACGTTCGTCTTTTCGTGACTAGCACGAATGATGAAGCTTCACTGACTCGTGCATGCGACACATTTCTGTCTGTTTTTAGCGGAGCACGTGAAAAAAAAAAAAGCAAAAGATTCTTTTCTCCTTACTTGTTCGTGGCGAATTCCATCTCCAGCTGGAGTGTCTGCTTAACGGAAAAGGTCGTCCGGGGACGCTTGAGCTGACAGTCCCGGAGCCTGGAGTCCAGGTTGACAGAGTTCTCCTCGCCCTGTCCAAGCTCCATCGTGCTGGCGGCGGGAGAGACGTCCACCGACGACGAAGAAGATGGCGAGGTCCTCGTCGGCGCCGCCACTGCTGCCGCCGCTGATGTTGACGTCGATGTCGAAGAGACGTTTGACGAGGAGGGGCTGTTGTTGCCCTTGGGTCGGGTGTTGCGGGAGACCTGCGAAAATAAAGCCAAGAGTCAATGCAGGCCACCGGTGTTCTCCCCCGCTGCCAACCTCGGGGCGCGTCCTCACCTGCATCCACGGGTATATAGTGGGCCTGACGGGGTGGAACGGGTGCGTCGCCACCATCGCAGCAGGACTTTGCTGATGTCCGGCAAAGTATCCTCCGTAAGACGTCGGAGGAGGAGCAGCATGGTGGTAGTTGCCAAAGTCCACGTTGCCACCTTGATGTTGGAAGCCAGGATAGGCAGAGACGGCCTGTGGCAGGGTGAGGCCTCCGTAGGGGTGTTGCTGGTACGGCATGTAGGAGTTGTAGGTGCTGCCGCCGTAGAAGCCTTGCTGGTGGACCCCTCCGGCACTGCCCGAGTAGTTGAAGGGGGCGCTGGCGGAGCTTCCTGGATCTGCACCGTCGGAGCTGCCTCCATAAGGGGGAGGAGGCACAACAGCTTGTCTCGCGGCAGGTGCTTGTTGCTCTTGGTGTTGCAGCTGCACGTTTGAACCGGGGTATCCATGAAGGCCTCGCCCGTCATCTTCTCCACCTGACCCTCCTGCTCCTCCTGCTCCCCCTGCTCCTCCTGCTCCTCCCCCTCCTCCAGAGGGCCACATGGCAGAAACACTACTGAAGCTACTACTGACGCTGAGGTTGTAGGTGACACTCTCCTGATGATCACCTTGATGATGAAGATGGTCTCCATTGCCGCTGCTCTCATTTATTTGGTACAAGTAACTTTGACTAGAAGAGTTTTGGCTTGGGTGACTAATCAGATCGAGCCCGCCACTGTTCATGACCTGATGCCAGAGAGCAACATCAGTCTGGAAGAAGAGTTAGCACTTATGTAATGTTATGCAAAAAAAAAGTTCAAAATTGCAACATGAAGCTAAAGAGACACCAATCTTTCGCATTCGCGTCACTTGCACGCTGAGGGCGCGACGCAGGAAAGAAAGGTTCATTGGAACACTATACCAATGTATGACGTGGGTCTATAAAGTACACTAAGTTGCTCTGATGCCGACCTATATAATCCTTCTCCTTGGAAGATCCAGCGCAAAATGAACCACGTGACAGTAGCGATGGAAGTGGGGGTGGGCGGGCCATGAGGTCAGAACAGTCAGCGGGCGCTTTTTGTCGCCGTCACCGTCGCCGCCGTCGCAGTCGTCGTCGTCGCCGCCGCCGCCGCTGCCGCTGCCGCTGCCACCGCCGTCGTCGCCGCCGCCGGTGTTTGTATCTGTTTGGTTGCTGCTGAACCAGTCAATGGAGTTCGGTGTGATTGGCTGAAGGGGGGGGGGGGTTCGTCGTCGTCGCCTGCTTCTTATTCCCCACCCTGATGATTTGAGACCCCTGCCAAAAGCGCGCGCTTTCTATCCCGATCATCGTTCATATGGAAAGCTCCAAGACAATCACTGTTTTAGGGTGCTAAGAACATCGGCTTTCCTGTACTGGCCAATGAGCAGGAATTGGTACCAGTATTGTTTAGCACTGGTGTTTGAATGAATTATCACCCAAACGAGCCCATATTGACGGCATTTTTACCAGTGTCATCATGCATGGATACTGGTATTTTTTTTCGCGCTACAAGTGTACGCATAAGGTACGGCAACTACAGGGTGCGCTACAGAATATTGCCCCATATACTGACGCCCCGTAGCACGTCACACAAAACAAATTGCTCAGTCAATGGCATCATACACGTGCACGACAGTGAAACAGTCCAACATGACCTGCAAGTTGGCCGTGGTCGCGTTGGAGGCTTTCGTGTGGCCAGACTTCATCGGTTATTCGTTGCCTTATTACTCCATCGTCAAGTAAGACCTATATTTCTTTCCCGATTCTGCCTTTTTAACAGTTTACCTATACTCCAATCTCTCGACCAAAGTAGAGAATATTTCTTTCCAATGCACCTGGACGAATTGCGTCAATGCGGTTGCTATACGTATGTTCGTTCTCATAGGCAATGATAACATCAATCAACGGCCTGACAAGGACTGACTTGACGTGCGTGCCGTGACCTTTGCGCAGCACACAGCAGTGCTGGCCTTTAAGGTCAATCGCGCAACGCTGACTCAGAATAAAACCCCCATTACTTAATGCCAGTTCAACTATATAAGAGTCACCTGATCGGAAAAGTTTCTCGTACTAAGTTTTGTCTCCCGCCAATCATCCCCCTTTACTAAGAACCTGCGTGCGACGTCGGTCAAGTCGTCATTTCCCCGTCGGTCTCATGGAAGACTTCAAAGGGGTACACAAGAGTCACAGCATCAACAACTGTTGCTTTCCCCACACCACTGACAGACACAAGCAAGCGAGATAGGAGGGGGGAAGACACAACTGTCAGCCGCAGACACGATACTTCATAGAAATTACGTTCCCTCTCCTCCCACCCCGACCGGGGGGAAGACACGGACCGACAGACGGAGTCGTTCATCACCGAGGGAGGGAGGGAGGGAGGGAGGGAGAAGGGACCGACTTCGTGGCCTGGCCAAAAGTCATCCATCACAGCTGATTTCGACGAAAGTGGTTTCTTCCTCTGAAGAAATCTTTTGTGGCGGTGAAAACGGAAACGCCTCCCTCGGGACTTGGACTTGTTCATTGTGATGGCTAATTGCGGTAGCATCGCGACGCCCACTTCGACAACAGATCTTTATCATAGAAGTGTTATACTATTACAGCAACTCGCGACGCAGCCGAGAGATCAACGTTTTGTTGCTGCTTGGAACGGACCCCCTAGTAGCGCAGCAGCCTTCGACGCCCTGAAGAGCCTCGACCACGCTTGATCGAGCAACAGTACTGCACCCACATACTCATTTTGCACTCGTGAAAGGAAAAATTCCTCATGCAACGTCCATGCTGTATTATGCCACCTGCACATCTTATTGTGCACCTCCATGCATAGTAACCACGCAACCAACCTCCATGTCTTGTTGTGTAACCGCCATGGTTCATCGTGCAACCAACCTCCATAGTTCATCATACAACAAATCTCTATGCCTAACTATGCAACCAAGCTCCATGCCTTATTATGCAACCTCCATGGTTCATCATGCAACCAACCTATATGCTAAATCTTGCCATTCTGGCACCAGTCGACCTTGCTTGCGAAGTTGAGCCGAATAAAACCCAAAGTTCAAATGCACTGGTTGATGATTCAATCTACGCCTTTGGTCCCCAAAAGTGTGGTAAACCCATCAAGATGTCAGCCAACCCACCAGAGAGGATGGGGAAGGCAGCAAAAGAGAAACTGGAGCTTCAGGTATGCTATGATGCTCTTCCCAAGGCCGCCAACTTTGCACAATTTTTGCCATGGAACCTTCTTTTAACAGCTCATTGTTGCCTTCACACTCCATCGTGCAACTTGCTCTGGCCCAGAGGCTGCACGATTAAGCGTAGACCACTGGGTCCATGTTGGTCCAAGTCATCCCTAGTTCCACTGCCGTTTGGCCCAACCGAGCGCATTGTAAGCCTAACTTTTATGCTGAAGCAAACACTCCTTTCGCCAGCGAACTCTTTCTCACAGACATCAATTCCGTACTGTGCATCGAAGGCTGACTGCATAAGTCATAAGTCTGCACAGGATGGGTGTGCAATGTGACCTCGCAACCTGCACTGTTTCAAAAACAGCTCTTTATCACAGAAATCCCCCAATTATGCACGGTGAAGCCGACATGAGGATTTCTGGATTTATATGTATAAGGATCATATTCTGAAAAGCCAGCAGATTAAAAAGAATTCAGCATTAACAGACATAAGAATCAAGTTTGCTCGTTCTAAGGCGATCTCTGCTTCTGTTTTTCGATGCATCATATTGGTTGTTGATTCATAAGTGTTTCTATGAAAGCGGCGACCACTTCTCAAAGAACAGCTCTCCCTGTGAAGTGAGCATTATATGAGTTGTTTTAGCTTACATAATGTGAAATTGACATCGATTAGTTCACGTGATCTTCATGACATGAGTGGACGCACGGTCATGCTACCAATGATCATTAGGCTTCTCTTTGCCAACTCTGCTGGAAAAGGTTGCATTGGTATAACTTCATTCCAACGTGACTTTTCAATTCTGTTCCCAAATATACTAAAACTATATTCACTGTCCTGCTTGAAGACAAACACACGTCTGAGCGCAGAAAGAGCAAAAAATCAATCCTCGGGTTCGTTCACCCTGTTCACATCTGCTTATTTCCACTGGGATTTTGCCAGAAACCGAGGTGCGATGATGGCAATTTCAGTCCCATCAATCTCAAAGCGTCTCGACCAATTAGCAACGTTCTGTTTATTTATTTATCAGCTCTACTTTACTTTTTGCATATTCCATTGACGTGAGAGAAAAACGTCTTCTTCACTCTGAGAACCGGAGTTCAGGCTGAGAACGGACAAAGGGGTGAATTAAGAGGAATCGACACTCGAGTCAAATAATCCCCCTAAGCTGGGTCGGGGATCTTTGGCTCTGTCATTTCAGATTTTGGGTCCTCTGCTCAAGGTGTTTTCCGTCATCATTTCTGCAGGCCTTTTCAGGCCTCATTTCTTCGCCCAAAAAGGCATGACCAAATGTCTCAGGAGTCAATTCAAGGGGAGACAGAGCATTTTTCTGCTTGCGATGCCAGAATCTTCCATTTGTCATCGGGCAAGCATCATTTCTACCAATCTGGAAAGTCTCACTCCTGGTACTTTTTTGACGAAAAAAACCCTGAGGAAGAAATGACAAAGGCGTCAATGGAGGTAGAAAGAAACAGGGATTTTTTTTTCGATGACGTCATTGTGGAAGTAATCGATGGTAAAAAACCCCAAAATCATTCAACTGCACCTTAATTTTATCTTCAAGTGCATTAGGACGACTTTTCTTTGCCTCACTTTGTTTCTCAGGATTGCTTATGCTTCAGCAATCAAGGTTCCTGTGAGAGAGCGGAAAAATATGTTTTCTCTTAATATATATGTTTCACACAGGCTTCCGACGAAATAACGTATGTGCCATGATGTCACTTCGACTTGGCGCAGGACCTAAGCTTTCAGACAGCGGCATTGGCACGACATCATGATGTGAATGGCGCCAATGAATGTGACGCTTCACCAGGTGGCACTCCTGGGGTGAAACGATATTTTTCTAACTTTATGACAATTCTAAATCTCAGTCTAAGCACGGTATGGACACATATGTAGCACTGACTGCGCCGCACCAAATCAGAGTGCTTCTCATCCCCGGCTGCAGTCACTCAGCAATCTTTTTTTCCTGAGTTCAGACCTGTGATCTTGGCTCACCTGCCTGTGGGGTTGTGCAATTTTTCAGCTGTCTACCAGGGTTGCCCGGGTTGAAGCCTGACAACCCTGGTAGACAGCTGAAGCAATCCTTGCAGCCAGGGTTGAAGCACAACTGGCGCAATGAAAAAAGTGTCCCAGACTTTATGGGGCATACGGTCTTTTTTGATAGAATTACCATAATTCTTACATATTTTGCCAGGAGCTGCCTAAGATTGTATATTTTGGACCGGAGGTATTTTTCTGCTCTCCACTTTATCATACCATTGGCTGCTCGTGTGCATAAATGACGTGTTTGCCCACAGATGACATTTCAGCCCGTCAGACAGGATCAGTGGCGAACAAACAAACAAACAAAAAAGGTGACATTGGAGAAGAGTGAAAGAATGCATCTCTCTGGCATAGCTGAGATTCACCAAGCCACACTGAAGATTCATTCTCTGACAACAACGATCTTCTCAAAGAAAGACTCTTATTGGCGATATAAAGTTCTCCAGCCACAAAAAGTGCCTCAATAACGTCACAGTCATCCCTTGGTATCGTTAACAATGACACGTACAGGGTGCGGCAAATGAGGGTGATCAACGTCGCTCTGCAGGAAATGTGCCAAGTGTTTTACAGGGTGCACCGCAGATGGTGCAAAACTGGAACCCTCCCACTTGGTGTGATGCATGGACCAAAATACGAGATCATCAGAGAGTCAGTATCTGGAAGAAAAAGAGAAATGCTGGAATCCATTCAGTGTAAGGGAACAACTGGAGTCTCAAGGTCTTTGTGACACCCTGTACGAGGATGAAGAGGTACCGAGGTGACCCGTGAAACCGGCACAGTCCTACCCCAGCTGAAATCTGCTAGCCAATCTTTCTCTCTAACGTAGCATTTTGAAGCTCATGAGAACTTTATTAAATGTGTGAGTTGATATTTGTCCACCTTTCTCGCTGAACAAACGGCTGAGACACTTCATGGATGTTTGTGATCATCTCCGGTGGAACCATCAATGACTTTACGTGCCACGGAGGACTTGAATTCATCTTCTATCAAGACCTGTACATCGAGCCCTAGTACAACGCTATAGCTCAAGTCTCACAGGAACTCTCTCTTCTATGAATTCATTAGATGAAATCGGCTCAGGAGCTTCAAACCTGAGATATCAAGGAGGAAAATCAGAGAAATAAAAGCTGTGGCACTAAGCTGACGAGTAATCCTCAGTATATGGACAACCAGTACAAGGTAGAAACCATTTTTTTTTGCTACGACGCGCAAAACACTTGTGTTGGTACCGTGAAGAGAAGTCACTTCCGGTGGTGGGGTCACCCTATAAGTCTACACTTGGCGCATCGTTGAGTGACAAAATTTGAAATCGATGATCACAAAACTACTCGATTTGGTGGCAAGAAATGCTCACCGAAACCAAAATAAATAAATTAATAGAACATTGGGGATTGAGCTCAAAAGCCTAGGCTGCCACAGTAGCAAATCGTGTGCGGTTCGGATTTGCCAAAACATAAGCTAAATTTGGTGATTTGAACTTGGTGGTCACAGCGCTCATTGAGTTAAGCCGTAAGAGAACCATAATATTATTATTATCATTGCCAAGCGCTGGGCGAGAATTGCAAGAGCAATCAAAAGATGGCTGCTGGATTCGAGTCTGACTCGACTTCGAAGGGCCCAACTAGTCTGACTCGAGTCAGATTCGACTCCAGCCCTATTCTATTGATCGCGATTGAGAGAGAGAATTTGGTGTTTTTCCCCCCTTACCCCCCCCCCCCTACAGCCAGGCCAAGTTTTTGCGAGATCGCTTTTGGACTGTCAAACAGAAGCCACAGGCGCCTTTTCACTGATTGACAGTTGTGACTGCCGCTGTTGGACAGACACAGCCAGAGAAACCGGTAACCGATATCTCTCTCAATCACAACTGACAATATCGTTGACCTCACAGGGAAAAGGTGTCTGGAAAATTAATTGTTCAAGGAACGTCATCGGTGGGTGGGAAGAGGATTTTTCGCCAGTCCTGGACGACGCGGTCCTGACGGAGGAAGTACCAGTCCTCGAGGGCACGTACGGGGTGGGCGGAATCCAATTGACAGAGTAAATAAACGTGTGAAAGGGATTTGGCCCCACCCTGTAGACACAACCAGGCTTCGCAGCTCCTAGAGATTAGCTCATTTGGGAAGAAGTTGAAGCAATAACGGTCGATCATAGCACCCATTTTGAAAGTCTTCGGTACACGCCTTGACAGCACCGTTGGCTGCAGCCAAACATAGTGCAATGGGACGTAACTTTCCCAATACTGCAGGATCTCTCTGACACCGCTGCAAAACTTGGCTTATTTACTTTGCTTCGGCGGCAAAATTGCAGATATTCACTTAAAAGACTACCTTTCCTCGGGATGGTTTCGAGTCTGCCATGCAGTGCATGAGCATGGCGAGAGAAAGAGTCGTTGGGGGCAATGTGGTAACGCTGGCCCCTGAAAAACACTCTGCGGCGCGTCGTTGTCAACCCTGCGCGTAGCTCAGAAGTCCTGGCAGTCCGGAGGATTGAATAACATTGTCAGGAAGGATCCAGGAATCACTTTGGCACCAGTCAAATCGATCCTGGTACCCGCCAGTGCTAAAGACTGTGTGGTTTCCCTCTAAAAGGCGATCACTCCATCCGTTCGACGGTGTATTTGGATGACTCGGAAGCTGCCGCAAGTGTCAACCCTGAGTTGATTGAGCCACGCATATTCCACTGTTTGTCATCGTCAACACTAACCAATTGTTGGTAGCTCAGAAATCCGGGTAGCTCGTAAACTCTGACCTTTTCATGATTGAAAAAAGTCGTTCGATGAAAGCTGTTGCCAACATTCATTTCCATGTACCCAGACAGGGTACCTTCATCCGGATGTCTTTTGGCTAAGGCGATTTCTTGCCGTTAGTGTATTAATTTAGTACAGTAATATTAGTACGCTTTTCAGTATCTGCCACTTCCTAACACTGCTTCCTATCTCGCCTTAATCTCATTTTATGTCTCCGCCCTCCGAGATGATCTGAGACCGACGACGGCGGCGGGCGGCGGCGACGACGACGACGACGACGACGACGACGACGACGACGACGACGACGACGACGACGACGACGACGACGACGACGACGACGACGACGACGACGACGACGACGACGAC
>JAAUXU010038278.1_pt1 | contig 31583 bp, 35 predicted proteins | sample 7278151 | NCBI WGS metagenome assembly JAAUXU01 (sample SAMN14350113, study PRJNA611818) | marine sediment metagenome | isolation source: surface marine sediment (1.8m) | place: French Polynesia: Moorea | collected 2018-08 | reverse complement strand
GAGAGGGAGAGCCAGACAGAGAGAGAGAGAGAGAGAGAGAGAGAGAGAGAGAGAGAGAGAGAGAGAGAGAGAGAGAGAGAGAGAGAGAGAGAGAGAGAGAGAGAGCGACAGAGAGAGAGAGAGAGATTAATTGCTGTCTAAAAACCACCTTTTCTTCATAGATTTCAGAATTTTGAAGACGAGATCCAGGTACAGAGAAATAAGTTTCAGAGTAGCGCAAGTCAGTTCATCGCTGAAGGTCTCTGAAGATCATCTGCACAGTTTTGAAATTGACTTCAACATGTACACTGCATCTACACTATGCTGAAATTCACATCTGAAGTCCATCGAAGTGGTGCATGATGACAACGTCCTGCGTTAGCTATGAGGGTCACTTCCTCACTTTCTACGGCACTTACAGAGCACAGTTTGGTACCATGCGACGCCTGATTTGTTTAAAATTTAATAAAATGTGCGAGTGAAGTCCCTGCACGGGCCATGGAGGGAGCACACATGCGTGCACACATGCAGTCCTGGCCATAAGTATTTACTGCCGAGCTGTACTCAGTCGCTAGAGCCTTGAAAACCATTTTTGACGTCTTGTGAAAGACTTACGAGTGAGGTATGGAGCACCAGCAGTACTGATCACACTCTCACCTGAATTGGTGAGAATTCAATGAGTCGGATCGGAGACTCCAGTGCCGATCCGTGCCACTGCCACCGTCAGCGTCGTGAAGTATCTCCCGAGCTCCGCCACGACCGTAACCGTGGACAGCCGGGCTGTCCGGTCAGTCTTAACCAAGAAGCTTGGGGGAATTCCGGGAATTCCCGATCCTCCGACTTCGCCCACTGCGTATCTCGTGTGCCTGCGGAGCACCTCACAGTTTCAAAGTCCAACGGAAACTGGTTTACATGAAAATTGCGCTCTCCGCTGAAGGCTGAAACACGTGGCTCAGGCCGTATTGGCTGGCTTGGACTGACTCCTCAGCCTGCCGAAGTGGGCTGACACGGTCGCCTTGGGCTGAACCTCGAGGTGGGCGCCAGGGCCGCCTTGGGCCAACTAGCTGGTCTAGCTACTTCTCTGCGGGATCGCAACAATATCCGACGGGACATTTGAATATACTGTTGGCCACCTATGATAAGTGTGGCCTGAAACCCATAGAAGCATGTTGAACATTTGCATACAAACTAGGTACACCTGGATGCATCAAAAGGACACAGCATCAATGGCGTTGTGGAAACTGGAGTTGACGGATAGAAAATGCTGAATTATTGTCTTTTTTGAAGCATAATTTTTCATGATATCTGGTCAGCATTTTTATCCTGTGATAATAGTTTAATGGAGTGTAAAACATTCCCGCGGCCAGCAAGGGCTGTTTACTTCAACGGGTGAACAGTCTGCAATAATCCACGAATGTTGTACATGCAAAAGAGGTAAAGCTTTCTAACACCTGTGTATGCCTTATTTGGCTCCAGTGTAATTGCATCTTTTGAAGTAAACAAAGGGCATCTATTTTTAGGCTATTTGACACCCATTTATTATTACACTTGCATGAACCGAGATCTAAACCGCACCAGCTGCACGTCTTTCACCACACAGCTCGACATCGAGGTGGTGGAATGTGTGCATAGACAAGGAAGGAGACTTGCTACAGGTGACCACAAATGGCCGTGGATGAGACGGAGCAAAGGACTACAGCGCATGATCATATCAGCATTCAACACAACTACAAAAGAAACTGTCAGCAAAATGGCCAAATGCCGGCAACAACTCAGACTGGACTGACTCACTGCACAGTTGCACCAGGTACTAAAAAGATCATCTTTGGATCTAAGACGCATTGCAGCAGGTCATCACTTACCCTTGGGGGTCTAGTCGTGAAATGATGAAACTTTATCACTGACCTTTCCTTCCTGTAGGTGCAGTTATTTTGACCTGACTTCTCAAAAATGAGCATGGATGGAATATACGTATAAATGGTAGGCTAGGTCAAAAAATGAAAATTTTGGAATTTAACTGGTTTCATAGGTTTGCAGGTTTTTTACCTAATGCCAAATGGTTTTCCAAAAAAATTTTCTTACTCCACGGCAATAATATATTACTACATGAGTTCAGTACATAACAAGGTGCTAAGATTTTGACAGCCCTGCAACTGAGCAGTCAAATGACCTTATCTTTAGTTTCATTCAACTGCAGTGCTTCAGTTCTGCATCTCAAAAGTAACTGAGCAGGTCCACATCAAAGTTGTGATGTTGACCTAACATCCTTATGTACTGTGTCTAAAATACTTTGAAGGCAGAGAGGGGACCCAAAAAGTCATTTTCTTTTCGTTCCATTGGACTAGAAGGTCTTCAAGTAGATTCTTGCAACAAATCTAGGACGACAAAAGAGATTGAAGTAATTGACGTAGCCTAATAAATAGGTGTAATTGTTCTAATGTGGGTAGCAGTTTTCTCAAATACGAGTCCCCAAAATGATGTCATCGTTACGACAAATAGGTGATGGAAGTTTTTGACCCCTTTTAAAAACATCAAGAGTCAAATGGTACCAAATGACCTGTGTTAGTACTAGAACGAGCGAGCACCCGACCTTTAAAACTAGCACCGGACATACTGTGTTGTGTCACCCAGAAGCTGTCCCGTTTCTGGAAAGAATGTTCTTTTCTCTTTAGTTAGAATCAATTCTAAGAGAAAATTAGCTGGAGTCACTCATAGAGGTAACCGCTTGGTGACCCGGGCAAAGCAGGGTACTCCTGCCAGTTTATTCTAAGCGTCGTCTTATCCCATCTCATGCTTATATAGCGTGTATTGTATACCTTATGCAAGTTGGAACTCCATCACACTCACAAACTAGTCGTACAACGTGATTTCTAATTCGACTGTTGATTAATCAATTTGGCGTAGACGGGATTCCAATGGATCTTGTTGCTGGCCAGTGTCCACACGTAGGGCACAAAGAATTCCTCAGGCTGCTCCTCCTCCACATACTTGAACTTTAGGTCGGGGAATTTCTGCAAGACATCTCAATTATGGTCGTAACAGAACTCAAGGCCAATGGCCACCCAATAGCATTTGCAGCATTACCATCAACTTCTCTCTCGGGAATTGCATGGCTGTCTGCCTGATGATGTCCTGCACTTCGTGTACTGCCAAAGTTCGTTCCTTCTTCTCCTGAACTTGCTCCAGCTTGGAGTTGAAGAAAGAAATGACTGTCTGCAAGTTCTGGGACAAGTCCTGGAAACCTGGATGCGCTGAGAAGGGCTCGAAAATGTCCTTCTTGTAGAGAAGTGTGTATATGAGATTGGAGTTACTCTTGATCTGAGAAACTAGACAAGAGTTTATGATCTCCAGCACCATTCGAAGCACTTCCTCTAAAACGTCGACATCGGCACGGGCTTCCAGAAGAGCAGAGTCCTCGTCGCCTGAAAGCGTGCATGTTTATGGCACAGCTATGGGCTTGTCCTGTACTGCGATTGCATGTTAACCAACCTTCGAGCTGGCCTGAACTCTGCAAAGAGTTCATTAGCCTTGAATGCTTTTTCGCTAGGGTCTCGAACATGGAGACAATCCTCTGGCTGACGTACGGGTGGAGGTTTTTGAACTGGCTTGACATGTTGGCCAGCGCGGCCAGGCAGTTTGTATGCAGGTACTTGTCCTATGTAAGGCGAAGGTTCAAGTGCATCCTCTTATTGACTCGCGATGCATTGAGATCTGAGATTTTCTCGACTCACCCTCATCTTGAGCATGTTGTATTGTATCGTCCTGATGACGACGAGAATAAGTAGTCCACCTAGAGACACATCCTGCCCCAGCGAGCGCTCCGTGTACCACTCAACGGCCGAAGCTTTTACATTCACGTCGTGTACGCTAGCGTTGAACAAGTCATCCTCGCTTAGGATCAACAGCACAATTAGGGACATGTAAATGTGGTGGCTGCAGGACGAGTTATGCTGCTTTTGTTGGGTGCCGCGGTAGAGAGTGCGCAGAATAGGCAAAACGACGCGCTCCATGTCTGAAGAGGCGAGGACGTGGCTGCGGAAGGCCGAGTTGCGGTGGAGGAGCAAGTAGAGCAGTAGTGTGGACTCGTCGCGATGAAGGGTAGCGCACAGAGATCGAAACAAGCGGCCGAAGTCGGTGCTGAACGACGGGGAAGATACGGAGCTGAAATTGATGATTGCGTGACTGAATAAGCAAAGCTGGTCCAAATGCTCACGCAACGGGCACCTTTTTCGAAGACCTGCATCTACTGATCTGAACATGGACACCTGCGACGTCACCTAGGACGCGAGAATGTTCCTACCTTTGGTTTATCGAGTCAAGGGCTTCTGAAGCGACCTCCACGTGATTACTGACCGCATTCTTCTCCGCACTCTTCAGAGTCACCGAGTTGTCACACTTAAACAAGCTCTCACGGTAAGGGTTTGTACCCGAGTCAGTGCAGTGATTGGTCAAGACCAACAGAAGCAGCAAGGAAGCGTCCGCCAGTGGTTTGTTCGACTGGGCTGAAACCTCCTCGGAGGACGTGTCTTCGACCTGAGCAGCGGTGCCACTGCCGTAACCTAGCGTGAGGACGCTCCAGACGCCTGATGCAATACCCAGCACCAAACTTCCACCCTCCTCGTTGAGGTAAGCGGGTGGGGCCATCTCCTGGGCGGCGAAATGACCCAGAGTCGAGGCAGCGAGGAGACGGGCGCGGTCGGGGGCACCCATGGCCAAGCGATAGGCTGTCTGCTGGTGTGAAGGGCGCAAGTTGAACATGGGCGTCGACAGCAGCAGGGTCAGGGTGGTGGCGGCCTCGCACAGCAGACCGTAAGTCAGAGGACTGCAAAGTAAAAAGTTTGCTGGGGGTGTAAGTTCAAAGGTTCTTTCTAAGCACTCTTACTTGGAAGGGATGTGGACGATAATTGCCATCAGCGCATCCATGAGGCGCTCGAATCGCTTGTTGGGATCGGTGGATCCTTCCTGTTGCTCTGATGCATCTGACACTACTGCGAACTGTCTCTGCACGTCCTCCTCCTTGATCCTCTCGACAAAGAACTTGACACAAACTCGAATCACATACAAGGCGTTGAAGGTCTGCCAGACGAAGAGGGAGCTGCAAAGAGAGAGGAGCTGGAGGTTCCTTACAATGCATGTGGTCGTGCAATGATCCGTACTCGTCTGTTTCAAGAGAAGGCGCCAATTCAGCCTGTCTGGCCAGGAAGACGTCGATTAGAGAGCCGAAGTTACCGGACTTGAGGTTGTTCACAGACAGGCGCTTCAACAGGTCCTCACAATTCTCCTCCAACTGCTTCCACTCGGACCTAAACGATCCAACAAGCTTTTGGATAGTATGAACACCTTGAAGTGAACTGTGGTTGCGAGTCGCCACCGTCGTATCCCCGCGCCGCATTATTCTTCCTCACTCACTTGTTCCTAGGGGTCTTGAGCCTGAAGGAGAGCAGCCCGTTCCAGAAGGGGTGGGGCGGCGGGAGCGTCTCCGGCGACACCAGTCGCTGGAGGTGCTCATTGGATGCCAGCTGCCGCAGGTTGGACGTGTGGTTGCCCATCAGGAGGAAGGAGAGGACGGACCGGTTTAAAATGAAGACATCACCGGTGACCCCTTTCTAGGGGGTCTCTGCCTTGTTGCCGACGGAGTTCTTGCTCTCTTTACGCACCTCCTAGCTCCGTTCTCAGCTCTCCTGCTCCTATTCATACTCTGGCCTGCTGCTTCAGGCCCCGGCGACAAGAGAAGAGATAGCGGTGACGTGACTGGAGGTCACGGTTGCCACACGGCAGAGCGAGCAGACCAGGTTGTTCTTGCAGGAGACTTTTGACGAGTGTGCAGTAGGACAGGGAACCGAGTTCATGCGAACCCGAACTCCACAGCCCAAGTGCATCTCCAGTGCAACAGCGACCGCCGATCCTGCACTGAGTCACAGAGTTGATTGACTTGAACTTGAATCACAACAAGCGCCACGACTTCTGCTGGTGAGGGACGCCCCTGGTCCTGATGCTGACGGGGCCGGCCTTCAGCTCGAGAGGTATCCAGAAGTCGGACCCGCCAAGCGGGCTAGATGTTTCCGAACGTGGCTAAATCCGTGCCACCCCCTGACGATTGGGTTGGAGTCCAGCATGCCCAAGTCGCGGGCCATAACTAGTCAGCCCGCCAACATCACCATAACTGTGTATGAAACTACGAGCGCGCCAGGAAGAAGTGTCTCCCCAGCTAAGGATTTCCGAACGAAACCTTCGCCATGAGCTTGGGTCCCGTCGACGACATCGTATACTCGAACAAGTACAGCGACGAATCATACGAGTACCGCCACGTGAAGCTTCCCCAGGAGTTGGCCAAACACGTCCCGCAGAACCACCTAATGACTGAGACGGAGTGGAGGAATCTGGGCGTCCAGCAAAGTGTTGGGTGGGTCCACTACATGACGCACACACCGGAGCCGCACATCCTAATGTTCAGGCGCAAGAAGGACGACTAAAGAGAGACCTGCTTATTTGTACGTACATGCTGTGACACTTTCGCTACTCGAATAACAAGCGAATACAACTACGATCAGTGGATCATGGGTTAGTTTCAAAGAGCATGCAGATGCACATTCATTGTCCATGGTCTTCATCGTCTCAGCCACTCCTGGCGCAGCCCTAGGGTTAGTTTCTGGGCCCAGGCGCGTCCCGCGACTTTGCTGACGGGGGAGGACTTCGAGTTCGTCGCACGCGGCCAGAGGCAAGAGAAGTACTGAAGTCTTTTGATGGCAAATGAAACTTAGAATTCCAGACATATTTTAGCTCCATTTCTTTATCTCTCAAAAAACCAAGGAGAATCTCTTACTCGCAGATGCTTGATGACCCCCGTCAGGTGCGCCACCGACTGCAGTCCGGTCGCCCACTTCATCTTTGACCCCATCAGGGCTGTCGCGGACTTCATGTCCGCAAAATTAGGAGACATCTTAGACCAGTACAGAAGCCGAGTCCATGCAGATAAATGCGTACTAATTGTGACACTAAAAAAAAGTCAGTTAGAAGCAAATCGATCACTAAATCAGCAGAGCCAACTAAATCGTCATTCTACTGCACATGGATGTGCAGCTGGTAGTCTAGTAAAGAGGAGCATTGGAGAAGTGATCGTGATCTCTTTACTTAGAATCTAATTCTGCTCGAACTGAGCTCATGCACCTCTGTGACAGCAAGAAATGCCAAGGGTTGTGCTACAACACTTTCTAATATGACATTGTGAAATGAAAGAAGAAATAAATAATCCTCTGTAACAACTTTAATGCCGCCAGCTTCATGCACAGACGCAGGCTGATACTTAGGGTGCCGCGATCAATCTTTCGACTGAATCGCAAAACATTCCTGCAGACCGTTAGAAATGATGTTAGGCCAAATGCAACAAAGATGTCAAACAAGTAAGACCGTTTCTATGATATGATAGAGGTGTTACGAGTTACAAACTATGGCTGAGGTTCTCAAAGGCCTTTAAGTTCGTGGTTTTGGTTTCGTCTGTGCTAAATAAACTTCAGCAAAAAGTGAAAAGAGTACTTTAAGATGGTACTTGATAGTTTACAGTGGAGAGGTTCTTTGCTCTTAAATGAAATGATGATACAACCCGGAACAGAAAGCTTCATTGCAGTAAATGAGGGTGAAGCCTTGCAAAAATGTACAGCACTTAGGATGTGCATGAGATGTGTACATTTAAATAGTCACGTCAGTTTAAAGGACAAGTTGGTCAATGAGCAATTTTCTCTCATCCCATGAGAGATGCACTATCTGTTTTCTACTATGATTTATGGAAAACAACACAGGCGAGTTGCGAATCTTCTCTGTTCTCTCTGCATGATAGTGACATGCGTTCAGTACATACCATAACTTGAGCATAAGAACAGCAACAACCTTTGCCAGTAACTCATTTCTGAATCTATGCTTTACATAATGTACGTAGCACATAGGACTGGCTGGACTACTCTTATACTGTACATGTGTATTGGTCGCGTTGTCAGTCTCTTTGCCATGATCGGTGAAACTAACAATGAACTTCTTTATTTCGTAAAGGCATCGTGGAGCATCCAAGGACACCTCGTACAATACATTTATGTTGTATAGAAACAGATAACAACATCATATGTTATTGGGATAGTACGCTATTGGACTGGAGGAGGGAAGACTTTGAAATATCACTGGTTTGACAGAAAGGCACCAAGATAGGGTTAAAAAGTAATATCAATTCACAACGTTTCATTTTTAGTCTGCACCGGGGGTAAGATGAGGTACGGCACCACCGTCCTGATTCCCACGTGGGGGTGGGAGAGGACAAGGTGACCATCTCATCCCTTCATGTGTATCTTGCGTAGCCCGCAGGCGTGGGCTGCTTGTTGAGCCAGTGCTGGTGCAAGGAGATCAGGAATGTGACAAGGTAGAGCAGAGCAGCCACATAGCAGTTGTTGGCACTCCTCTCGTACGCACTGTCCATCTCACTTGCCATGTTGGCAATGGATTGATCTGACTGTTGAGTCTTCTTCCAGGCGATGTCCTCCACGAACCCGACGCTCCTGAAAGGACCAGCAAAACTGCAGTATGCCTATGAATGGTACATGCACACCCAAGTAATCAGGATCACTGTGCTACATTTGCTCAGTCCTAAGACAATTGAATCGTCAAAGCACAATGAGTCCTGCAAGGCGCAGAACTCCTTGTCCAGCAATACGATTACCACTAGCAATAGTGAGGACGCATGAAACAAGTGCGTCTGTTGTTGAAGTTGGTCCAGAATCCTGGATGACGCAACCTGCGCAAAACTACTGCGGGTACAACATCCGCATCTGCACATGACAGAGATTTTCCTTCTACCCTTATGTACTGCTAGCATGCCGGCGAGTTGCAATGCTTGTACCCCAGAGATCAGGCCTCAACCTGAGGCATGTGCAGTCTACACACGCATAATTCTAAACTAAAAGTAGAACAGGAACAAAACATGCTTCATGATCTGATCAGTTCTGTTAGATACTCTTGTTTAGTGAGTATTGCTCATCAAAACAGCTTAATCTCATCCCAGACCACTGACACCGAGTCGTCATCCATGACCAGAGAAACCATAAAGCTGAGGTACATCGTGAGCGTGGATAGCATACACCAGATGTCATCGATGTGTGTTGTACACGCCGAGCAACAGCTAAACGGTACTGATGTTTCTCAATGCGGCCGGACGGAAAGGGACGAGAGTTAACACTACAGTGTTTGGAGCTTTGGCCCCATAAATGCATCGTGGTCAGGGAGGAGGAGGTGGCTCAATATGAGTTTCTTGAACATCTCCTGACCTCATACCTTTAGAGCTGTTCTTTAGCGCGTCAACAAAAGTACATAAACGCATTCCTTCTCCAGAGCTGTACAAATGACAGCCTTGATTTTCTCTTCTGCTCTGGGCGAACTTGAAGGACAGGAGAAGGGTCAAAGAGGGTTCAGGAAAGCACCTCTTGCCACGATGCCAAGAAAGAAGGCTGTAATTAGCAGCAAGTCCATAGTTGCCACAAGGTGGCCTCAAGGGCAAGGTGGCAAGAAGCCACTGTGCCAGATTCTCAAGCGATAGGGACTGATGCGCCAGGAGATACAGGGCCGGGTTGCCATGTGGGGCAAGGGCCCAAAACCAGGCAAGATGCCAGCAGGAAGTGGAGGTGCCGCAGCCTCAAGCATGCAGCTGTAACCCCGGAGGCAGACACTTGTTGCTCACCCGGGGCATGAATACAAGTACACCCCAGGTCAACTTCTGACCCCCAAGCAGTTATTCGTCAGCCGAATGAGCTTCCTATGAGTCTAGAAAACAAATGTGTATTTCTTACCTGTACGTAAAGGCCAATCCCATGAGTGTGAGCTGGAGGATACCCCAGATGCTGAGGACGAGACAGCATAGACTGAACTTGGGCCCGCAGACTCTCATGGAAAACTTAAACTGGCGAATGCTCACAGAGGGCCCATTGGCAGCGCCCATTTTTTTCCTATGAAACAAACAATGCGGATTATGGTGCAATGAGTGTAGGGATGACGCACAGCTCTCTCTTATCACCTGGCTCTCGCCAAAGTCTCCTTGGGCGCAGCCATCTCTGCAGCCTTTGCATTGCATCAATCACAAACGGGCCAAAAAGATATTTTTGCAAACGAGACAGATGATGACATTGTGGCTGGTGACAGGTGTTCTTGGGTCGTGCGCACATTGTGCGCAATCATAAAATAACATATATGTGCTGGCGTGCTCATAAATTCTGTGAATGTCAACTTGTTCGCTCCTACCCTTCTCCTAAAAGGAGAACAAAAGTCCTTGAGGACTGTTCCAGGTTGTTTCCCACTTATAGTTCAATGTGTCACCAGTGAATAAGTGAGTGGCCTTGATAAATTTACACTTGCTCACCTGGGGCACGAATACATATATGTGGAAGGTCGACGACTTCTTGTCTCCAAGTAGCTATATGTACACAGGCTGCCCATCCAAGGCTCTAGTTCGAGTATGAAGTCATTTGCACTGCTTTGCTCTCTCTGTCTCACCTACATTTCCACCTGTGCCTCTCCAATGCAGCTGTTACTGTTGACAGCATTGTTAATGTTAAGGAGAACCTCAAGTTAGTCTACTGAACTGAGTAAGAAGACACTGGAAATAGCATCTTTTGGTCACTGGCAAATTTCTTCTGTTTCTCCTTGTCAGTTCTAGTTTTGACCTTGAATCTCTCCTCATTGCATCCGCCCTTATTCTGTGAGCGTAGGAGAAAGGTACCAGTGGCACTTCCTTAACAACTACTGCACCCAACATCGTCAAACCCAGTGAAATCGGGGAGAGGCCGGACTTGCAGGTGTTCACCCTTATAATTTACTCATATCTCACGCTCATTCGGAGATTTCGTTGCATGCTTTTAATATCTTGGGCTTTCTTTTCTCCTCTTAGTGAATGCAGAAAGTCAGTTAAGGCACGACTCACAACACTGCTTTTGAATGCTGTCCTACAACTAGTCCGGATGTTGAACGATCACTTACTTTCCTTGAATGAATGCACTCACTCTCGTAGAAGACAAAAGCATTCCAACAGACAACTTATGAAAACGGTTATGACGTGCAATTGTCTCACTAACTGCTCACCATTACAGGTAATATCACTCATTGGTTGATCTATTAATTTTATCCCAAAGTTTTCACCTTAAAACCTGACTGTATGAACTTAAAAATCTGACGTTAGTTGTAAAGAACAAGCTACAATTTATCAGGTAGCTTAAAACTCAACTTAAGTAGGGAGGGGAGTCAGTGCAGCTTGCTCATCTAACTCACACTGGTTTCTGCTCTATTAAATGCCACCTTGAGTTAGAGACCTGAACTTGGGACATTTAAGGCTGGCATACAGTAAACTAGGACTAATAATGTAGCAGAATACTGACATGGATCCTACCTGAGGTACTGCGACCACTCTCCCAGACTCCTACACCTAAGCCTGACCCCGTTGAAGCGGATTCCCCTGAAGGGCGGCAAGCCACTCGACAACGTCACGATCCGGGACAGCAGGCGGCGCATCAAAAGGGTCGACTAAGTGATGGCCATGTCCTGGGGGGAAGGAAGGAATTAGACAGGGCTCTCGTCTTCCAGGCACTTCTCTTGATCTCGCTATTGCATGAAAAAGAGAAACTTTTTTTAGTACTTTTTTCTTTTCGGACCGCCGAAGTAACTGAGGTGGCTCTGGCTGGCAAGGTCTGTTTACATGTGGTGTGCTAGATGGTGATGTAACCGGGCTGGGCTCGAAATAGCCCGAACCAGATTTCTGAACTTCAGGCTTAGTCAGATGCCTTCCCTCAAACTCGAACTTTGCCAGACTTTGGACCAGGACTCATCAAGACCGGGCTTCTCTGTACAGCTCGAAGTTTAAAGACCCGACTTAAACCGACTGGACCCGAAAGCTTTCCTAGACGAGCTAGGTCTGACCCGAACTGGACTCTCTTGAGCTCGAAGTAACCCACATCACTACTGCTGGCCACTCTCACTCAGCGATGCTAAGTGCAGTCACCGTTGCTAAGTGGCTCCTTTCAATGCCACTTTTCACAAAATTGGCATTTCGCTGAACTCTTTGGTGTAATATTTAGTGATTGCACTGTTAGACACATTTGGCCCCTGGGCCATTTCCAGTGCGTGGCTTTCTTTGAAAGCACCCTCTTCTGTAAATTTGCTAATTGTGAGACCAGTTTGGCATATTTTCATGGTCAAAGCCTGGCAAACCTGCTTATATCCACTTCCTTCCCACTGGTGCAGCGAGAATATTTGGACCAGTGACAACATTTCAAGAGACTCACTGCTAAACTGTTCCGTGCAATGGTGGTCCGGTGCTGGATCTAAAATATCTAAAATTGACATCCATACGCCGGCCTTCACGGGGGTCGTGCTAACAGCGGGTCGCCCGGCCAGGGCCTAAGACTTCCCAACATGGTCCTGTTCCTGCGCCTCCTCCATGCTGCCAGGCCGTTTAAGAGCGTCCTCTATGCTCCCCAAGCACTTCGCCACTCGCCGCGGGAGGACCAGCAGAGGAATCACGTCCGGCAGCTAGAAGATGACCGCGGCTTCAAGAGCGGCGGAGGAAATTGCCATGATGGAGCAGCTAATCTGTTCTGTCATGGGACGAAAGATCTCCATTGGGGTACCATCATGGCTCTCGGACTCCACCTGACCAGGGTGCATGCTGACCTGAAGGGGCAGTGGCGAGACAACCCAGACTCAATATTAGGATCTCAATCCGTAGAGCATCGACTGTCACTCCGAGAAGCGGCGGTGATTCTGGGCTCCCTTGTTAATACCCAGTGGGCTTGGCCACCGGCCGTCACTTATGCCTTGCCCACCTTCTCAGACAAGCACAGTGAAAGAATACAGAAGCATCTTGATAATTCTTCAACAGTTCCGGTGCAGACACTTCCAAACGTCTCACTGAGTGCTGCAGGGACTCCCTTGGACAGAGAAAGGGACACGAAAGCAGCTGTTGTAGCCAACGTTTCTGCAGATAACGACAATGCCACCTGCGAGATTGATCATGAACAGGAGGTCAGCATTGACAGTTATGAGTCGGGAGCGGCAGCAGATTCGTGCGACGAACGACTGCCGTCAACCCGCAGTGGAGGGGCCATCAACAACAGAGAGGAGGAAGAGAAACTTCAGTCTGATTTGCGCATGGCGCAGGAAGATCTTCAGCGAGCTTTGGCACTAGCTGAAGTCACTATGGCCGCCACCGTGGGTCTGGAGAAGCTGCTCTCTTATGACGAGGAACGAGGTGACGAGAAAGATGTCGCTGCTGCCTTGGCGCTCCTAAAAAGAGCTGCCGCTCATGGCGATGCCGAGGCCGCGCACAACATAGGAGTGGCCTTTCAACGGGGAATGGCGAAGGCCGCAGGCTGCATGGAGAATTCTCATCGGAGAGCCGTCAAATGGTTCCGTCGGGCTGCCGCTCTGGGCTATGCTGCATCCGCTTACAACCTCGCCCTATACTACAGAGATGGAATCGGAGGTGTTCCGATAGGTGAGCTCGTCTGGGACATGCGTATTTCATTTCTTCACCTATCAAGGTCATTCATTTCCTTTCCAGACTTGGCTCAGGCAGACAAGTACTTCAACTTGGTCGCCGAGTTAGAGGCAAAGGAGAGCAACTTGTTGCAGTCACCCACGTCACTCGACCCAAAGGAGGAAGAAGTGACGATGTCCTCCAATTGTCATCACCGCAATGACTTGATCCCCCACACAAGGATGTTAAGAGATCCCGACGCCAAGGCACTGTATGCCATGGCACGCGCCACGCTTCCAGATACAGTCTACGCTGGAGAACTGTTCCGGCGCGCTGCGGCCAAGGGGCACGCTAAAGCTGCCAGGGCTCTGCAAAAACTGGAACAAGTGGACTCCGCTACTCCTGGTTTGCTTCAGCACTCGTGATCAATACCAGCTTTGCCTCAATCCAGTCCTTCTGCGGACAAAGTCCTCAGAGTCGTCAGCGACTTGCCCGTCAGAGGACCGGGACTGATGCGGTCCTGGGACACTCGATATGGTTGTGATGATCTATTTTCTTAACCTGTGCTGTGCTATCAAAAGTCTTATTGAAGTGATCCTGCACTCTCACCAGACTGGCTACGGATCACCTCACATTTGACCTGAGACCAGATCGGAGGTCATGGATTTTAAAGTATCTTAGTTCAGATCACGATCAGGCCACCTGATAACTGCTTGGTGGCCGCTACGCACATACAGGGTGCGGACTCTTCCGGCATCTTTAGGTGTCAATGTCCCTGTCGTGCCTGAACGACCTGTCACAAACCGTCGCGATCCTTGATCTAAGATCGTCGCTAGTCATTTCCCACATACTGTATGTAACTATGTGACTGTTTACTTGTGCAAATACAATTGTATCGTAAGTACGTCCATTGGTCCACCTCGGGCAGACAGGTAGCAGAAGGTACAGTCAAGTCCTCCTGAGTGTAATGTGTGCATTACAATCTGGCACCGTTGGCTGTTTATTAACCGTGTCTAGACTGTACAAGTCTCCACCAGCATCAACGTAGGCAGAACCGAGGTCTCTTCGGCCAAACACTAAGATTGGCATCATCAATGTTTCTTTAATTTGTTTTTTAGATAAAAGTTTAATTGATCAACCACTGCTTTAAAAACAAGTATAGAAGCACACAGCACACATGACCATCAGACGTCCAGAAGATCGTCCTCCTCCTCCGGGATCATGTCGTACTCGGAGTCGTCTCCACCGCCCCTTCCTTTGCCCTTGCCCATGCCGAAGTACTTCTCCAGACCAGTCTTGGGGCGCTCTGTTGTAGTCACATTGAGCCGCTCGCGTTCCTCCTCCTGAGTAAACAGGGCGTCCAGCATCTCACGCTCTGAGACCTGAAGTTGCGCAAACATGCAACAGGAACGCAATGAAACGTAGCACTGATGGATTCAGTTTGTGCAACGCTCCTTGATCTCACCTCTGCACACATGCATTTGCACATGGGCTCCTGGGTGACCGGGTGCATAATCTGCCGGAGGAACGACTGGCTGGGCTTCGGGGTGGGGATCGCCTTCGCTTTTTTTATGGCAGACGCCTGCATGATTGACTACAAACCAGCCTTGGCTCAAGTTAAGAGGGTGTGAGGGACCTACCATGACTAGAGCCGAGTTGAGGGTGATGTTGATCTGCTTCAGGGGCTTGGAGTCGTCGATGACGACGTAAGTAACGTTGGAGGCATTTTTCTGGTTGGGAGGGTTGATGGTGGCAGCTACTGTCCAAGTGACGAGAGCGAAACACAGAATGGTCAGAGTGATGAGCACGATGTTCTTGCGGTGAAGGCGGCACGGGCAGTACTTCTCCCAGTAGTAGCGAAAGCTGTGGTCATCGTCGTCGTCGTTCATATTTGAACTTCCAATGTCACCTTAATTTTGAAGAAATTTGTTCTATTATTCGACACATAGAACAGAACTGCTTTCTCGGACAATCCGCTACTCTCCTAGGGATGTCCTCAAATGAAGGACCGAGCAGATAAGTTGTACGATTATGGCATGTTATTTGAGCCATGAAATTGTTGCATTTGATATTATTATTTGACGCTTGTTGCTATCATGACTTCTCAAACTCTGTCAGGAAATAATAAAAAAAGTCGGTGTTTTTATTAAGTATGACATCTCCAAGTTCAAGTCAAGGTCAAATCATTTTGTCGCCAATGGTGTCAAACTATGGTTGAATAATTTGACATACTACAAAAAAGTTGTGTCGAAACAACCAAATCAAGTGTGCTTGACAAAACTGATTTGGAGGACACCCCTATACTGTCCCCGTCCACACTTTCTGACATGGTGCCAAATTCAAGACAAGGAAAGTCTGGAACATAATACAGGGTTGACAGCTCGGCCTTGTTGGGGCCAAATTTCTGGTGGGGTGTGAATATGGCCTTTTTGGGCCGTATTTGGTCGTACAACCCATTGACTGAAAGGTAAAATTCATGTGGCCGACAGAAAAATTGTTCCATATCAACACATGGGATAACTGAAATAGTTAGAAATATATGATGAAAAGATTGTAGAGTGTCGGAAGTTCAAACATTCCAAACTTTCTGAAAAACATGGCTCACTTTCAGCTCTCTGCTGGCAGATGCAAGCTCAATTTTACATCTTCACAGTGCTTTCGTCAAAAACGCATCACTTTGTCACCCAGTGACAAAGACATCAGTCCCCAACAGAGCTTTCATAGCCACAGGCACTGAGCATGATTCCTGTATGACAGTTAGTGTTAGTGTGGACTTAGCTGTGTTGTAATATCATGCTAATGCATTCAGAAGTTGAACTCCTGAATGTGAGTTCGGATCCAGCTCCGGAAGCGCATCTCAATGTGGTGGCAATGTTGGGTTAGACGTAGCTCGTCCTATTAGTGCCGCGACGACTCAAGGTGGCCGGTGACAAGAAGTCCAAGATTGGCGCCTTCGGTGCAAATTTTACTGGTCACACCACACACGCAGTGCCCGTACAACTCACCTGCTGCACAGTATTATTTGGCTGCAAGAATTCTGGCCGAGCTGGCAACTCTGGACTAGGCCTAGTTCTGACTCGAACAGTAACGCAACAGCCAACAGCTGCTTTCGATTTCGCTCACCGCGACCGCGGTGCTTGACCTGACGGACCTGGACCCGAATTCCACGGTCCGCGGGCAGTAGGAGTCGAACTTGGGTAGGTGGCTGCCGTTTCAGAGCGGCGTACGCCTTCCCCGTTGGCAAGGGGTCGCTCTCCACCGTTGGAACTGTCGGAAGGATGTTCCTGAGCTGAATGAACTGCGTCGTATCATGCTGGGCGGATCCTCGTCCAAAAAGGATGCCTTCTTGGCGTCCACGAAAGCGGCACGGGACCGGCGCAGCGCCGAGCGCCAGCGCGAGGCGGCCGCGGTCAAGATTCAGGCGGCCGTCCGGGGGTGGCTCGACCGCGTCCGGGTGCGCAAGCGGGTACTCGCAGACTTTGACGCCACTTTCCCGCCTGTTGGCCCCGACGTCCCGGAGGCTGCAATGGCGCTACCGTCAGCTTCAGAGGCCTATTCTGCAGCAAGGCGACTCCTAGCCTTCTGCGACCCCGGCGGCCGTGATCACGAGCTTCTGGAACGACTTTGCCGCTACGTGCTAGCCTCCCTCAGTGATAGCTCGCCGCGCACTTCCTACGTGTCTGCTGCGCTCTCCAAGTCCTCGTCGTCGTCGCCCGTCGCGTGGATCTCCCACCTCCGCCGCTTGCTCCTCCTTTGTGCCGGGAGGATCGACGCCTTACACTCTTTGGACTCACCACTGGAGGCCAGGGACCTCTCGACCTTGCTTCGGATGCTAGTCTCCTTTACGTCAACGAGTGGCTGGGCCCTCCTAAAAGTTCGGGCGATGGAGCGCCTGTCCACGGGTATGAATCAGCTGTGCTCTAACGTGATGGGCCATTTGGTGCAGGCGGGATTCATGGGACACTTGAAGCGGCTACTCTTGCGCGGCCTGTGCGTGGGGGCGAGACCCGTCCTCAAGAAGACGACAGTGGCAGCAGTGGTGACCCTAACAATACGGCCTGTGGCCAGCGCCGAATACTCGGACAAACTTGTCTCCATTTACCTCATCAACATTATGTGCGTGCCGGGTCTCATCACTCACTTGTCCAATCTCTCGTCCGAGTCACTCGCGTTGTTGCAGAAACACGAGATCCTGCAGCATTCCGTCAAGCTCTTGGCAAGTGAGCAACAGCTGAAGATCCACTTCAACTCGTTGGAGGGGAGCTACGCTCTCTGTCTGACCGCCAACCTCATCCACTTGATCTCTCTTCTGACAGAAGAGGAGTTTGCCAACGTAGACTTCCTTAGTCTAGTATTCGTGCTCACAAGACTACTAGAATGCTGTGGGCAATACGTAACCTCCAAGCAGTCCAACGCCAGTCACTGGCATCCAGTCTTAGGATGGTTTTCAGTGAGGTTGGACAACTACCTACAGGACTCCATGGAAGTGGTTAAGTCACAGCTGGCGAGACTGTGGTCACCGCAGTGCATAAAGATCCTTTCCAAGCCGTTGATGGACGCCGTGGAAAAGCTCCCGGCTTTGCCACCTCCACCCAATCCTGAACCGCCGTCGTCCCCCACGAGTGGGGTGAGCTTTGCCATAGCGGCCGCCAGCAGTGGGGCTAGTGGAGGGACCAAACAATTTTTTCGCAAGGCCCTGGAAAAGACTCGCACGGCCGCAGCAGCAGCATCGGCGGCGGCGTCTTCAGCGACGTCTAATTCGACAACGTCGGCGCCGCGAGGAGGTTACCTTAAGATGGGCAGTCCAGAAGTGATGAAAATCGCATTAATGTGCAATCTGTTTCAACACGCCCTCAAGACGTTGGCTCAGCTAAACATGGAGATCCTCGCTGGGCTTTGTTACAAGAACATCCTGATGGCCCCGCTCTGGCGTCTCGTCCAAAGCTTTGGGCCCAACTGCGGTCTTAAAGCATTCCTCGACCACCTGACGTCCGTCAACTCCAAGTCTACGGCCCCTGAGTTTCAGATTTTGATCTTGTTCTCGAATTGCCTGGCCTACGTTGTGACCATTCTGGATGACTTGGAGATGTACGAACGCCAAACGCCCTTCACGCTGGCCCAATATGCACAGATTGGCGCTTTCGCCAATTCCTTCCTCTACCGTGCTGTCTCCGCGGGACTCTTATTGGATCCCAGGGGGCAATTGTTCTCCTCAGTTCATTCCTTGCTCATGGTGCTCTACGCCAGGGACAACCGGCGGCCATATGCACGCCCTGGACACTGGTTGGTGAAAGAAGTCAAGGTAAGGATCATGGACCAAGAAGCGTGCAGCGTGCTCCACGTATTGAACTGCACTACTTCTTTAAGGTATCTGCCTTCTTCTCCGACCTGGACAAGGGGAAGCGTTCGGCCCTGCTTCTAGTCCAAAAGATGCCCCATGTCTTGCCTCACGACGACCGCGTCGTGCTCTTCCGTAAGCGCGTGGCGGCCGAGAGAGCAGCTCTCGGGCTGGCGGACTCCGACGCCGCCGCCAGAGGTTCAACTCTCATCACCGTGCATAGATCGAGGGTGGTCGAAGACGGCGACCGGCAGCTTTCCTCTTTATCAGACCGGGCCCTTAAGGGTGTCATCAGAGTCAAGTTCGTCAATGTCCAAGGTCTGGATGAGGCAGGTATCGACCAGGACGGAGTCTTCAAGGAGTTCCTGGAGGAGACAGTCAAGAAGGTATCTTTGGTTATATGAAGCTACCTAAAGTCGCCCTGCCCAACCTCGTCTCCAAAGGTCTTTGACCCCGGACTCAATCTGTTCTGCGCAACGAGTGAGGAGCGCCTGTACCCATCACCCATGTCCCACCTCACTGACAATCATCTCCATCTCTTCGAGTTCGTCGGCAAGATGATTGGCAAGGCCGTCTACGAGGGAATTGTCGTCGACGTGCCCTTCGCTCCATTTTTTCTCAGCCAGGTCCGACTCCAGCTTTTATCAATTGCTCTTAATAAGACACTTGTGTCATATCTTTGCTCCCGCAGGTCTTGGGCAAGCACAACTCTGCCCTGTACAGCTATGTGGATGAGCTGCCATCTTTGGACCCTGAGCTGTACCGCAATCTCACCTATTTGAAGCACTATGATGGCGACTCCTCGGACCTTGGGCTCACGTTTTCCCTCGATCAGGATATGATGGGGCAGATCGTGACCCACGAGCTGGTACCAGGAGGAAAAGGAGTCGCCGTCACGGACGAGAACAAGATCAGCTACATCCATCTGGTGGCTCATTTCCGAATGCACACCCAGGTAATCATTAGTGATTGCACTTGTTGAGTTGCGAAGTAAAGCATTCACGTCGTGATTCCCTAGATTCGCGAACAGACGGCAGCGTTCACTCGAGGCTTTCGCTCGCTGGTCCCCGGGGAGTGGCTACAACTGTTCTCCGCCCCTGAGGTCCAGCGTTTGGTCTCTGGCGACAACGCGCCGGTGGACCTAAAGGACCTTCGCCGACACACTCACTACTACGGTGGATTTCACGACTCTCACAGAGTCATCAACTGGCTGTGGGACGTCCTGGAGAGAGACTTCAGCGACAAAGAGGTAAAAACAAAAACAGTTTGTGCAGCACTTGTAGAACTGACTGATATTGACCTTGAATTTCAGGTAGCTGCATTTCTGAAGTTTGTGACGTCGTGCTCCAAGCCCCCGCTGTTGGGCTTCGAGCACCTGGAGCCGCCATTTTCCGTTCGTTGCGTGGAGGTGGGTGATGACGAAGACGATGGTGACACGGTTGGATCCGTGCTGAGGGGATTTCTAGCACTGAGAAAGAGAGACCCTGTCAACCGCCTGCCGACGGCATCCACCTGCTTCAACTTACTGAAGCTGCCCAATTATCAGAAGAGAAGCACGCTGAGGGAGAAGCTGCGCTACGCCATCTCCTGCAACTCTGGATTCGAGCTTTCATAACAGGTCTCAGTGATGATTGCTCATCTGAGTCACTTGAACAGTCTCCAGCTCCAGCATCCAATGTGGAGCCACCTCTAGTCTCTTGTGAGACACACTATGAAGGTGTGTGTCTGCTCTTCATTTTTCAACAAATCTCGTAGTTCATAGGGTTTGTCATAAGGCTTAGGATTGACATCATTGTTAGGTGACACCTAAATGTTGCAATGCATAACAGGACTAGATCGTATGCATGGTAATAAACTAGTACGACGCGACCTTGTCTTGTATCTTGCGCCTACAGTCGTAGCTGCCCCGTCAGCAGCTGTGCTGGTTGTCAACGGACTTGGCACTGTTGGTTAAAGTCAGCACTCACTTAAACTGTTTCAGAAGGGTGGAGTTGGGCAAGGGACCTGGCCTTATACCTCAAGGTGAAGGAGGAGAATGTCCAGGGTGAATTTCAACCCAGTTCAAGAGACCCGGGGTGCCCTACGTCTGGCCACAAGATAGGACCATAGATCAGAACTGTGGATAGGAGCCCCGGACAACCCTCCAATAAGACGCAGGAGTAACTCTCCAAGCACCTGAAGTTCCACCTCTTCAATGTGCACTCCTACGTTGCCAGATTTATTACAAACTATGCAGTTTGGAGCATCCACTCACCCCAGACTCAATCCGCAAGTTGTGCCATAGGTGTTGGCTTGTCCAGAAATTCGTGTCGGCTGCTGTTGGTGACCACGTTGAGGGAAGGGACTTTGATCTACCTGTCCCTCTATACCTAGCAAATGAGTCTGCGACTACGTTGTTCTCGATATTATAGTCAGCAAAGATAGTCGCATTTCTTTAAGTCCATGTAGTCTTTGGGGCTATCCCAACGATAAAGTTGGGGCGTTCCAACTTAGCTTCTGACTTGGGTGCTATCATTCTAGGTTGGTTTAGCTAAGTTCTGAATCTTGAGGTTCCCCAAATACCCAGTTGGATAAACCTTAGATAGGATTTTTCTCATTGAGCTTATCTACTTTTTGTCTTTTAAAAAGGGTGTGATTAAGTTTTATATTGGTGGGTTCTATATTTTTGGTGGCCGATCAGTGTGCAATGGCTCAAGTGAAAGCTGAATATCGGACAAATTGTTCTCCGCTCACAAACTCACGATGATTATGCAACAACTTTCACAATTGAATTGTGAATCGAAAGAAAAAAAAATCACTGCATTAACAGTACAGTGGCAAAACTCATCATGCCTGCACTCTGCACGTGCACTGCAGCCTCAATGACATCAGCAATGTGATCAACGAGATACTGCAACATTCACGCCCAACATCAGCTTGCTGGTTGTTGCAGCCACCACGGCAAAAGAAATCATCCACTCGGCTGAGTGCAATGTTTTGCAAAGGGTTCAGTGCTGTGTGGCTGAAGGTGGTGGAGCTCTTAGAGCATAAAATGTACGTAAAATCCGATATCTTATGATCTTCCTCGCTCTTGTGATGACATTCATAGTGCTTCTCCAAAACAGGGGCCAAGTGAGTGCAGCAGCGACTGTGCCAGAGCCTGAATTACAGTTATGACTCATGACCCCCAGTTGTGTTCCATGGCTTTGGATGTGCTGAAGTCCCTAAGTAAAACATTCTGCAGATCCCCAAAGCTTTTCCAAATTGGCTAAGTAATGGAACTGGGTGCAGGGCGCATCCAGGGTGCAGGCATGATGATTTTTTCCGATGTATTCTCCTTCACGTAGTCATTTTTACTTTGTATTTGATGATGGAATCATGAGAGCTGGGGCATAGTGACCGTCAGGTTGTGATTGGTGAACGACTTGTTCGATTTTCAGCCTTCATCAGACCCATTGTACACTGACCTGCCATCAAAAACATAGAATCCACTAAGAAATCATCACATCGTTTTAAAAATACCCTTTGGTACCTCAGGCCATTACAGTGTTCTCGAAATGACTGAACTGCGGACCATTACTGAGCTCACGGCGTCTGTTGAAATGTTCATTTCATCACCACCAAACTTGAAGCTGTTGCCAAAGACTTCTTGGAAAATCAGTTCCCAACGATCAATGGATCGAAGTTGGCCAACTCTGCGCATTTAGGGGGATCCAAGTTCCTCCAACACTTATCGAGGCTCCATTGTTGTCTTGCATAGTTTTTTCTCCCTGTGCACCCGAGTACCTGTGCTTTTCTCACGGGGATTGAGGCCAGTCATGAGATTGTTGTGAATCCTGAAAGGAGTAACTCTTCCTTCCTGCTTCTCACTCCTCTATTCCACTCCCTCTCACCATGGAGAGACTGTCCAACCCGCCTCCTCATATTCATCTGGGACCCGTCCGCCGGTGGTACCGGATTCAGAAGTCTCCGGAAAATGGTTGGCTGGTGCCATCGGAAGAATCCCCACTCATGTGCTGACTGCCTCCGCCCAGCCCAGACTCCCTGGTCCGCAAGTTCAAGGAACATGCGGACCGAGTTGAGCACGCTGACGCCGTCCATGAGGAGCCCAAGTGGGACTGAGCGTGTGCAGGATAGACGTTCGTCACGTCCAATTGCAGGATGCTGCAAACCGAGTACTGGCACCCAAAGCCCCCCTGACCCAACGTCTTGAGTGCTGAGCAAGCGCAGTCGTCCCTATACAAGTAGGTGTACGTGGTGAACCCGCGGAATCCACACCCTTGGTCCCACTCTGGGTTTTCCACTGCAGCAGTTTTCTCCATGAGGCGATGCGAAAGATGTAATACCATACATTGCCTTTGTCACTTTCTGGCCGCTCTTCCTCTGCTGCCTCCTGTTGACGGCGCTTGCTGGATCCGGGAGGAGTTACCAGGGTTGGGGCACGATCCTCATTGACGACCGGAGACGGAGACCGGGGAGGCGTCCCTTTGGAAAAGTCCATCAGCAGTGAGGACCCCGGAGGAGGCAAAGGCCGCGAAGACGATGGAGGAGAAGGTAGAGGTGGACCCCGAGGGGTTACAAACGGTGAAACCACAAAATATGAATCCTTGCATGCACAAGACATATGATATAAATGGCACCTTGTCCACCATCAGGAATGCTCCAAATCCTTCGACGTCGCCTGGTCTCCTTCCTATATCAAGTGCTGAGCAAACAGCTCTAGGGCAGGTCCGTCGGGTTCCTCCTCATCGGCTGGCAGTACAAGAGCAATGCACTTGGAAACCTGATTTGCCACTTGCGCCTTCAATACCCTGACCACCCTGTCATCCGGATTCTCCCGACCTGCCAAGGGGTCCGGGGGATTTTTTCACATTTTCCTGTGGTGCAGAAAAGGAACGTCCAGGGATACAAGTGTGTGTCCTTGTGTCTGTCACCTTACTATACATCTTACTTTTAACCCGCGTCATTCTTCGACAATGTTCCTATAGCACAGGGGTCTGACCCACGCAGAAAAGCTAGAGTACTTGCAAAACCATTGATACAACGTCAACAGAGGAGCTGCTGTGACGTGAAAGGAATGGAAAATTCCATAAGTTCCTTAACATTGACCAAAGCGACTTTGCTCAGGTTCAGTTCCATGAAAGCTTGGGAACTTTTTGATCCTGTCAATCGGATCCTCCAATGAAAGAAGGCAGCTTCGACCTTCTGAAGTACACAAGAATTTTTGGCCTAGGTCAGTTATCTGGACCATGAAGAGAAGTTGGCAGTGGTGCTGCACACTGCGCCAAGACATGGGCTGTAACTATGGCTGAAGCATGAACATGGTCAACTTCATCAGGACCAGTAAAATCCCGTTGGGGATGGAGAGTACTCACTAGGTCCATGACGGTGTCGAGGCTGTTACAAGACAAGAGGACTGAAGTCATGATGAGGCTCAGTCGACTTGTACCCGTCTTCGTTCCTGACGATGTCGCACCTGTTCTTGGTGTGCAAGTGCCAGATATTGAAAAGGGGGACATTTATCCCTATCGACTGCTCTTCCTTCCTCATGAGCAGTGGAAACACCAATGACTGCACACTAGAGATGGGCACATCCGCCAAAAAGCTAGCGGACGCCATAATGCGTGTTTGAACCATTTTCGTATATTTCCTGCACATTTTTCTCACATCTGCACATGTTTCACGCACAAGACTTGTTAGATTTTAGCACATCTTTGGAGGTTTTGTTAACTTTTGATGACAATTTTGCACGATGTCTGCAGTTGTGCCGGATTTTGCCCTATTTCAATGCACCAAAGTCGAATTGTTGGCTGTTCTAAATTGTCTTATATTATGTTAGATATATCTTGGGCCCATGAGAGGCAAACTTTACTTTCCAAAGATGATCATCCTACTGCACACGCAGTCACGGCCAAATGCTAAATCTTCCTCGTAGGGTAAAAGTTCAGTTTCGAATGTTTTCTGGGCGTGAGCAAGTTGCAACAGTCTGAGTATTCGCAACTGTTCTTCCTGACTGCTTTCAAATCCCTCCTGAAGCCTCCAACAGCTTGACAAAGTCTGCAAATGTGTACATGACATGGCAAAGTTCCCCAGCTGCAAAGCTGTAGAACAGTGGAACCTCCCTATAAGAATGACACGTCAGCTATTTCAGTACACACGCAGTATATACCGGACGTGCTGTATAGGGCTTTTACAGTAAAATGCTGTAAAAAAAACCTCCTTATAATGACATCTGTGACGAGAAAAGTAGCCTTAACGCAAGGCACCTTCACGTTCTATAGCTATGAAGACCTTCTTCAGGGACCCTAACGTGTGCAATCCACCTGAGCATCTCCATAGGAATCAGTTCCTTGGGTCTGATTGTCACGGAGCGGTTCCTAAGTACTGTGTGTCTCAAAAAATTGGAGAAATTGCGGAACATCAATGAAGAAAACAGCCATTTTTTGACGGTAGAACTGTTTTTACGCAGTTGGAGAACTAAGGACAAAAGTGATGGCCCCCAAATGGAATTTGGGCTCGTGATCATTGCTCCACCCTGTACCCAACACAGACTGGTCCAATAAACCGATTGGCCAACTTGGACAGTGAAGACGTAGCGCACGGAAAGTAGCAGAATAGATGGTAACACAGATACCTCTCGACTTAGCCAAGTTATCTCTACTTTTACCAGTGTTTTTCTTTTCATAAAAGTATTTTCTTTAGTCAAGTTCTGCTGAGAGCAATTCTGGATTTAGTCAAGTCAATTTGGGAAGCTTGACTTCATAAAAAGATCAAGTCAATTTCCTATGGGTGATAGCAGACAAAGCATAAAAATCCAGTCAAAGTGGTATCAAAACAGAACAGATCAGTAACGTTAAAATGGTTCCGCCATCCAAGAAGTCTCGGAAGTTCCTTCCACTGGCTGATGAGGCCCAAATCATCGAAAAGTCAGAAGATGAGCAATGTTAGAATGTTTGAATAAGACCATTCATTCCAGGTTGTACAAAAGCCAAGTGATGTGCGTAGCCTGTTACCTATTTAGATCCCTAATTTATGGGACTTGAGTCTTCCTTCGACTCAGTTGAAGCTTTTGGTTTAGTCAAGTTTTTTGCTGGTGACTAAATCGTGCGTCGATGGGCACTTTGTAGCTCTGCCGCACCAAGTCCGCCATCTCCAGACCTCGTGAACAAGCACAAGACTGGAATGGCGAATATGTCCAGGGCCAGTGACCAATGTTGGGTCGGTTCCTCCGGTCTGAGCAACCCCGATGCATCGTGCTTCCGTCTCGGACTCATCCGGGCCAAAGAGCCGGCTGGTCCACGGACCACAAAAGTGCATTTCTCCCTGCGCCTCAACTGCACAGCTCGACGGCTGCCAAATCCTCCCCACGACTCGGGCTGAGGTCTCCTGTGTCATCTCAGTGCAATTTAGTTGACCCAAACTGGAGACTCCCCATGAGCTATGATCTCCTCTCCTTGGAGGTGTTGGGGACCGGGCAGCGGTGGAAAAAGGAAGTACCAAATGCTCCCTAGTTCCACCCTTTTGCTGGGACCGCAGAGTTGGCACAACCGCATCAACAACGCCTTCAAAACTGGAGTCACATTTTCCCGATCTCTCCAACTTTCTGGCACACACAGATCAGGACACAAACAAAACATAATGCAGAGGACTCGATTCCACCCAGGACTAGCTCAAATCCTTGGGTCAGATCCTTACCGAGGAGCATTCACTGGAAAGAGGGCAGTTCTCCTCTGTACTTACGCTTGAAGGATCACAAACAACACGTTTCATCCACTGACGTCCTGAAAGTACTGGCTCAGTCCTCGTTATCCCGGATTCCGACGAGCTAAGCGGCAGCGATGGAGGCGTTTTCCTCGTCGGTGTCATTGTACCAGTGGGAAGGCACAATATTACAGATGTTGTAAGTTCAGCATGATCTTCACCCTGTAGGTCGAGGTGAAAACTACTCAGGTTGGTCGTCGTGGTCCAAGTGAGGCCCATTGAACACGACGCACTGACTCCAGCGACGACTTCCGCGGCAACTTCCTCGACTTCTCCGACTGCCAGCCGGCCTTCGCGGGTGCGCGGGTGCCGCACAGAGCGTCCTCAGGCGCCTCCTGTCCGTCTTGCACACTCACAAGATGTTTCACCCCTCTTTTTTTTATCCCCTTTACCGTTCTCAACGTCTGCAACGTCTGCAACATTCGCACAGGCGGCCGTTTATTGGCGCCGCCCATTTTTTGCCTGGAGAGCTTCTCCTTTTACAGCGAACGAGGAGGCCAACGGGTGAACGGCGAGCGACGCCCCCATTGGCGGGATCGCCATTAACGCGAAAGCGGAGGGAGTGACGGGCGGGCGGAAGCGGGGGGAAGCGAACGCCTCCGCGGACGGCGGCGGCGTTCACGCAACCCCACCGGGTCCGCAGATCCAAGAAATTTTGGGCTTAGCAAAGTGTGCACGGACCACAAGTTGGCGAGGTGAGGGCGTCGTCGTCCGCGTCCTCCTGCGTCGCCGTGGCCAATCTCGGCGGCGCGACTGCTACTTTTTTTTGCTACTTATGACCTCCAGTTGTAAAAGCGTTGTAAAAACGCGTCGTCTTTACCTGCGAGCAAGAAGGAGAAGAGCAAGAAGTGCTTGTAAATTTTTTTGCACAAGCTGCGACAATGTGTTCTGGGTCTGGAATGTGCTTTTTGTCCCAGTCCTCCCAGTCCTTGGTCATCCTCATGATGCGGGCGGGCGGATGTGACGTTTTGGAGCTGAGGGGGGGTTAAAGCAAGGATCAATATTGCTGGGCCATCAGTGCAAACTGGGGTCTCCACCCAGACAGTTGGCAGGAACCCAGGCAGGGAAGCCTGGGCTGTCGAGAGGGAAGGCAGGACGGGCAGCCAAGATGGATGCCTTCAAAGCCTCCTCCAACTCGTCCGCCTCCTTGCACGAGTGGGACCTCTGCCTCCGCCTCGAGTCGATCAATGCCCTCTTCAAGCCCATTCTGGACAAATTCGAACGAGACCTTAAGGCCTGTATCGGTCATCTGCTCACGGTCCATAATGAGACCTGCGGGTGCCACATTGAATGCGCCTCCGAGATGAACAAGGCGTGGAACCAGAAGAAGGTGCCTTTCATGGAGCTGCACAAGCTCTCCGGACTCCCCTTCGAGGACTTTCTAGGAAGAATTCTGCGACTTTCGCTAGCAAATCCCATTCAGAGTATAGAGCCATTGACCGAGTCTGAGTTTTGGCTCAGTCTGCGCCAGGCGACTACGCCGTTTGGCGCAGCGACCGCGGCGGCGGCAGCAGCAGCCGCAACTGGCGCAATCGACGTCTCCGGTGCGCCGGATGGACAATCCCAACTGGTGCACGCCGGGAGCGCCAACGCCAATGGAGCAGGAAATGGACCGCTAAAGCCGCCATCCGCAGCCGTAGCCGCCGCTGCAGCCGCCACAACCGCTACCATTGACGACGAAGAATTGGCCGACATCCAGAGCTTCATCTTGAGCGATATCGTCGACGAGGACAATGACTGCTGCATACCACAGGCTTACGACGTCCAACCGAAGCAGCCACCTTGCGGACCAGAAGATTTTGCAGAGGAATTGGCCCGCCTCAAGCGCAAGGAGAAGCACATGGCCCCGGTGGACTGCACCGGCGTCCCGGCCGCTTTCGGACTCACCTGGTTCTGCAAGTGGTGCGAGCGTGCTCACAACGCACGAGAGGATTGCAGCCGCTACCGGCCGCTTCACCAGCCCCGGTTTGAGGTGCCCAACGGCGGCGGCGGCGGCGGCGACTCGAGTCTTCCGCCGGAATTTTGCTTGCGCGCCGACGGGGTCTACTATGGCGGCGGCGGCATCTTGCGAGCTCACACGCGGCTGGGGCCGCTGGTCGGGGAGACGCGTCCGGAGAGCAAGATGGACTTCGACGAGGACCGATCAGGCGTTTGGCTGATTCACTGCGAGAACGGCGAGAGGAAGTGTGTGGTGGCCGACAACTGGGTGGGGCGCGTGACCCCGGCTGAGGAGGCGGACAAGGCTAATGTATTGGCCATTAGCATAAAGAACGAGGTATGAGGGGAAGCATCTGGTGCTCATGCAGCGATTGCTGATGCAGTTCTGCACACCTTTCGGACCTTTTGGACGTAGTGCAGCCAATTAGGGCCTGCAGGCGGCAGCGACGGCGTTCGTGAACTGCTCGAACCTGTCGCGCATATCGTATATCGCCTAGACAGCACATTTGACCCCGCTATTTCTCTCAGTTGTGCTTATGTTTGCCCTGTGCACGTAGTTGTACCTGGTGACGATCGCCGATCTGCCAACCAATACCAAATTGCTGTACTTCGCCAAAGAAGACCCCACCACTGAGTTCTGGACCTGCTGGACTCAGGCCTGGGCCAATCAGACCAGGTGCACCCGGTGCTCCGTGCACGGGCAGTTTGACACCATCGCCGACTACCGCGTGCACATCGCCCTGTGGCACGACCTCTCCTTTCAGGTGAATTTTTTCTTCTTTCCTTCCTTCCGTCAAGAGCTTTAAAAAGGCTCCACAAGTTAGTCACCTCAGACATCCCGGGGCCTGCGCCGAACTATGCGCTGCAGCAGATGTCGCTTGTTTTGTTCTTGACCGTGTCTCTGGCGAGCTGTTTGCTCAATCAAGCCCTTTCAGTGCCTACAGTATCTCTGTAGTTGAGCTAGACCAGACGCATCGACTGACTGTTGTTCGCGCAGGGCAACCCTCAGAACCGCATCTACTACTGTCCTGACTGCAACGCCAAGCGCATCGGCGCCAAGGACATCGCTGCTCACTGCCGCTCTGCGCACGGAGCTGGCGCGCTGCCCTTCAGGTGCAGACACTGCTCAAAGCGCTTCGAGACGTACAACAGCTTGATCAAGCACAAGACGAGGATACACGCCAAGGAGAAGCCACTGAAGAAGACTTGCGACCAGTGCGGAAAGGTATCGACTTTCTAGTGTCTGCACACTCCTACGTTCTGTCCGGTGTGTACGAGCAACGACTTTAACTTTTCAGGTGTACCTAGATCCCAAGGCCCTGAAGCAGCATGTCCGACAGGTCCATGAGAGAGCGGAACAACTGCATTGTGGCCAGGTGACAAAAAGAGGATTGCAATGTTGCAATTGAGGCTTCCGACTTCCTGTGACGGACACACTCGTAGCCGTCCATGCAGTCGAGCACGCTCGCGCTCGACGTACCAATGACGTCGATCTCGTGGGTCATAATTCTGTCCCAAGTGCTTAAAAGACCTCGTGCTGACATTTTCGAGCATTTTTCTCACCAATTACAGCAAGTGACAGCTACAGATATGATCTTTATGGTCGGAATGACTCTACTTTTTTCCTAGTGTGAGATGATCCTGAGCTCCAAGTACGCCCTGAATCGCCACGTCAAGGAGGTTCATCAAAAGCAGCAAGAGCACATTTGCCCCCACTGCAAGAAGCACTTCACGCAGCACTCTAACTTGAAGCAGCACCTGCTCATTCACCTGGGCGTGAAGCCTTTCCTGTGTCAACACCAGGGATGCAAGTCGGCCTTCACAACGAAGCAGTGTCTGCAGGTGCATTACAGGAAGGTGCACAGGTACGTGGTGACAAGGATGTGCTTGTCCTGGGAGGTCCATGGGATGGGCGTACGCCAGTTCAGCAGAACCTCGAAGAAGTGCAACGTTTTTGCTACTGACCGATAACATAAGTGCCTTGAAATAGCAATATTTGGGGAGACATTTGGGTCTCAGAACGACGCAGATCCTCAGCAGTGTGTGGCTCTCATCCCACCAGCAGTATAAAAGCACAGCATGTACAGTAGGTACCAACTGGGGCTGTGCGATATCGCGAAGTAGACGACATCGCGATATTGGATGCCGATATATCGAATGCCCGAATAATTCTTTGACAGGAAGTCGACATGATTCTTACATGCTTATTTTTCAAAGATGCTTGACATGGGGATTTGGATGTCACAGGGCCGCCCAATGGGGTGAAGTTGCTCTAGGAGCTTTGGCGATCCTCGATATTCTGCAACTGTCGTGACATTCGAAGTCGATTCCATATATATATTGGGCTAGTTTGAAAATTTTAACTTCGGATTTTCATGGTGGAAAATAGGAACTAGACACTGGCGTAGTTGGTACAAGTCTCATTTCTTGAAAAAAAAAATGATTTACTATCTGCACTTATAATTTGAGCTTTTGCTACTTGTGTATAGTTGTACATAGCAAACTCCAAGATATGCTATGTTATGAAAGTGTGTCTGGTTGAGCTGAACTTTCTTTTGCTAATACTAGACATTGCCCACTACGACCTCCTAAAATGTCAGATCAATCAGGGACACTTTTATGACATGGCATTTTTGGAGCTGAAAAAGACCCAAGCCAGGGTTACTCCTTTCTCTTGTTGGGCTACGCATTCCCCTCGAGAGACCCCTTTAACAAACAAACAAACAACATAGCATTTTTAGAGTTACAAATTCAGACACCTCTATGTTCTGTGCTACTGTAGTAAACTTCAAATTAAAAGTGCAGATAGTAAATGATCTTTTATGAAAAAAACTTTTTTAGAAAAATCCTCTTAATTTGATCACATGCCCAAAACCCCAGGATGGAAGAGTATAAATTTCCAGAAAAAGTACCATTTCGAACTAGCCTAATGTACCGGTATATATAACATATATTAGGCTAGGTCGAAAAGGGGTCAACTTTGGAAATCCACTGACAGTGGCTGGGGTTTGTTGCATGGGGTCAAAAGATGAAGATGCAGTCAAAGACTTTGGAAAAAAACATTGTGGTTTCCTATGCCCAACTTGATTC